>JGI20159J14440_10001144_pt1 | contig 19230 bp, 15 predicted proteins | sample COG_09_FD_14440 | JGI IMG/M metagenome (IMG submission 14440) | reverse complement strand
CGATGATTTGGGTCCATGTCATTTTTATTTTAAAAAAGCCAAAACCTATAAATATGGTAAAAATGGGTGTTGTGCTATTTAACATGCCGGCAAAACCGGATGAAATACCAGTCTCTGCGAAAGTGAATAAAAATGCAGGAAGCATGTTTCCACAAATTGACACTATCAGAAAGTATAGCATATCCTTTTTTATCTGAATTCGCTTGATGGCTCTATACCCAAATGGCAATAATGCAAGGCTGGCAAGTAATATCCTAAGCGTTGCTACTTGATTTGAGTTAAAAACCATTTCACCTGTAGGGCTATACATCCCCTTTTTCATGAGGATGAATGAACTTCCCCAAATTAAAGATAGAAACAGTAATAAAAACCAATACTTCCCTGCAATTTTCACATCACAAAAGTATGTAATTAATAGAATTCTTAATTGTTAATAAAAAAATAGTTTTCCACTTTTTACCACTTTTACTTAAATCACATAAAGCCAGTATTTATAGTGTTTGTGTTGGGTTAATGAAACAAAATGGTGTAAATTGCGTTATAAGTTTTCAACAATTTGATTTTTGGTGGTAAAAAGTGGTAAATATCCATTATTTTTAACCATATTTTCGTTATGTCAGGATTAGTAGGAGAGTTTGAGGTTAAGTTAGATAGCAAGGGCAGGTTTCTGTTCCCTTCGGGTCTGCGCAAACAACTTCCTGCAAATGCCCAGCGCGATTTCATGTTAAATAAGGGGTTTGAAGACTGCTTAACACTTTATCCAATCTCAGAATGGGAGCGGGTGAGTAAAAAGCTATCCAAAATGAATTTGTTTAAACCAGAAAATCGAATGTTTTATCGATTGTTTCATCAAGGCGCAAAACAGGTGTCGCTTGATAATGCTGGAAGGGCTTTGGTTCCTTCTGGACATTCTGAGCGGATTGGTTTGGGTCAAGAGGTTATGCTTATAGCTTACAATGATCGAATAGAAATTTGGGATAAATCCAAGTACTTCAATATGATTGAAGACAACATGACGGACTTTGCAGATTTGGCAAATAAAGTAATGGGAGACTTGGATGGAGCAAACGAATAATACATATCACATACCCGTTTTAAAAGACGATTGCCTTGTGGGTTTAGATATAAATCCAGATGGGGTATACGTTGATGTTACTTTTGGTGGTGGCGGACATTCTAAAGCCATATTCGAAAAGCTAAGCGAAAAGGGAGTTCTGTATGCATTAGATCAGGATGAGGATGCAAAAGCAAACGTTTGGAATGCGCCTAACTTCAATTTCATCCAATCCAATTTTAAATTCCTGTCAAATCAGTTGAAAGCGAGGGGAGTCAATTCTGTAGATGGGATTTTGGCTGACCTAGGTGTTTCATCACATCAATTTGATGTTGAGGAAAGGGGTTTTTCTACAAGAGGGGATGCCGCTCTTGACATGAGGATGAATAAAGTGGGTTCAATAACCGCTGCGGAGATTCTCAATAATTATGAAGAGGAGGAATTGGTTGGAATATTCAGGAAATATGGGGAGATCAAAAATGCCAGAAAACTAGCTTCTGAAATCATTCAAAAAAGAGTTGGTAGTCAAATAACTACAACTCATGAGTTTGTAGAGCTTTTGTCTAAAATGGCGCCAAAGTTTAAAGAGCATCGGTATTACGCCCAGGTTTTTCAAGCTTTAAGAATTGAAGTTAATAAGGAGTTGGAGGTGTTAGAGTATTTTCTTCTTCAGGCATCGGAACTATTAAATCCGGGAGGACGCTTGGTTGTGCTCTCGTATCATTCGTTGGAAGATCGGATTGTTAAAAATTTCATGAAGAAGGGGAATTTTGAAGGGGTTATGGAAAAAGATTTTTATGGGAATCCTATAAAGCCGTTAACAGAAATAAATAGAAAGCCGATTATTCCAGAAGAGTATGAAATGTCACAAAACTCGCGCTCTCGGAGTGCCAAATTAAGAATAGCGGAAAAAAATGGGTAGAGGTGAAAAGAATACAGTTGGGGCGGATAAGCCTGTAGGTCAAGGTAAAAAAGCAAGTGCCTTAACGCAGATTCTTAATGGGGAATTTTTGACCAAGTCATTTGTGCTAAATAATCTGCCTTATATCTTTTTCATACTATTCCTATTAATGGTTTTTGTCGCTAAAGGCTACTATGTAAAACAGCTAAATGATGACATTAAAATGAATCAAACCGAATTCAATCAGAATGCAGCTGATTTTATAGATCAAAAAACACAGCTAGAGGATGAAACTAAGAGGTATAAACTTTTAGAAAGATTAAAGGAAAGAGGGCTGAAAGAATCATTGAATGCAACCAAGGTGATTCGTGTTAAAAAATAATTAGATGAGCAAGAATAAAGATTTTCTTTTTTACCGGGCATATATTATCTATTTCAGCTTTGTCATGCTTATGATTTTGGTTTTGTGGATGACCCTTTCTATTCAGTTGTCAGATCGAAATAGTCTTTTTGGTGGTGGTGATGATCGGATTCCGAAAAAAACAATAAGTGAGGAGGCGGAATATGGTGATATTCTTGATAAGGATTTAAATCCCTTGGTAACGACCATATCCTATTATGATATTGCAATGGATCCTTCTGTTGTTGATCAAAAGGTATTTGACACTGAAATATCGAAACTTTCAGAAGGGTTAAGTGAAATATTTGAGGATAGAACTCCTCGAGAATATGAAAACCTGATTAGGTCAAAAAGAGCCAACAATAAAGAGTATGTTTTACTTCAGAAGCAAGTGACGAACGATCAGCGTAAACAGCTGCGGAAGCTTCCTATTTTTGAACTGGGGCAGATGAAAGGAGGTCTGATTGACAATCATGAGACTTCCATACGTAAAAAACTGCGGGGTTTTGCGGGGCGTACTATGGGGCGTTATACGAACAAAGATGGCAAAGTTACAGCAATTGGTATAGAAGGAGCATTTCATGATGTTTTGGCAGGTAGCTCTGGGCAGCGGGTTGTGCAAAAACTGGCAACGGGTTGGAAGAAAACGGATAAATATGAAAAAGAGGCGGTTTCTGGTTCTGATTTGGTGTTGACAATTGATTCAGATATTCAGGAGGTGGTTCGTTCCGAGCTTGAGAAGCAGCTTATAGATATGGATGCGTCGCACGGTTGTGTTATTGTAATGGAAGTTAAAACCGGGTATATAAGAGCCATTTCTAATTTAAAAAGGCATGCTGACAACACATTTACCCAGCCCTATAATTATGCAATTGGTACCCGAACTGCTCCAGGGTCTACATTTAAATTGGCATCACTTATGGCAGCATTGGAAGATGGGAAACTGCATTTAGATGATATTGTAAACGCATCAGGAAAATATGTCTTTAAGGGGTCTTCAAAGCCTCTTTATGACTCAAATTGGGGTAATGGATATGGAGAGATAACCGTACAAAAGGCTTTTGAAAAATCCTCAAATGTTATTGCTCCTACAATCAACGATAAGTATAAAAATGAACCTCACAAGTTTATTGATCGATTGGAGCAATTCGGCATAACTGATCCTTTGGGAATCAAATTAATGGGGGAGAAAACGCCATTGGTTTCGAGGCCAGGAACTCAAGTTTGGTCTGGCTTATCTATACCCTATATGGCTATCGGCTACGAGGTAGAACAGGTCCCTTTACAAACATTAAGCTTGTACAACACTGTTGCCAATAATGGAAAGATGATGAAGCCATTATTTGTTCAAGAAATAAGGCGGTCAGGTGAAGTTGTTGAAAGTTTTAGCCCTGTAGTTTTAAAGGAAAGAATTTGTTCTCAATCAACGATTAATAAAGTCAAAAAATGTCTTGAGGGGGTCATGAAAAGTGGAACGGGTTCTGATCTCGCTAGTGTGAATTTTGATATTGCTGGAAAAACGGGTACAGCCAAGATAATGGATCAATCTGGTCAGTTTTTAGAAAGGAATAAATCAGAGTATCAAGCCTCTTTTTGCGGGTATTTTCCCGCGGACAACCCATTGTATTCTTGTATTGTAGTGATTTATAAGCCTAAGGTCAACATATATGGCGCTAAGGTTTCGGGAACCGTTTTTGCTGCTGTTGCCAATAAGGTGTTTGCTTCTAATTTGCAATTTCATGACGCCATTAATGAGGTGGGAGAACGTTCTAAGAAGTCTCCCCAAATAAAGTCCGGTTATAAATCAAATATTTCGAGTGCTCTTTCAGAATTGGGTTATGAACACGAACATAATAAATCTGGAAACTGGATTAATTCATCAAAGTCCTCGTCAGAAATCAAATTATCCGATAGAAAGATTGATAAGAAATTGATGCCAAATGTTGAGGGAATGACTGCTAAGGATGCGGTGTTTCTTCTTGAGTCTTTGGGATATGTAGTAAAAATAAAAGGTTATGGCCGGGTCATTTATCAGTCGGTAAAGGAGGGTGAAGATGTTGAAAAGGGTCGTTTGATTCAAATCACATTAAAAGAATAATGAAAAAATTAAAAGACATATTAGTTGGCTTTGACTTTGAGGTAACTCAAGGGGATTGTGATATGCCTGTAAAAGGACTTCATTTTGATTCTAGATTGGTCACTGGTGGCGATGTGTTTTTTGCTATCCCGGGTGTTTTGGTTGATGGACATGATTATATACAAGGCGCTATTGATCAGGGATGTAGATGTGTGATCCTCGAAAAACCTGGTGATTACTCTCAAGACGATATGACTTTTGTATTGGTTAAAGATGGTTCAATCGCTCTCGCTGCCATGGCAAGTGCATTTTTTGATCACCCGTCGAGAAAGATTGATCTGGTTGGGATAACCGGAACAAATGGTAAAACGACTACGGCAACATTGTTACACGATCTATATTCCTCGATTGGACATAAATGCGGTTTGATTTCAACGGTGACCAATAAAGTTGGGGATAGATCAATCAAGTCTACACACACAACTCCGAATCCGGTATCATTGAATAGTTTATTAAATGAAATGGTAAATGAGGGCTGTACCCATTGTTTTATGGAGGTGAGTTCTCACGCTGTAGTTCAGAATAGAATTCATGGAGTTCAATTTAAGGGAGGGGTCTTTACAAATATTAGTCATGACCATCTTGATTATCACAAGACTTTTGATGCTTACATAAAAGCAAAAAAGAAATTTTTTGATGACCTGTCGAGAGATGCTTTTGCCTTGGTGAATATTGATGATAAAAATGGTTCTGTTATGCTGCAGAATACTTTAGCTCAGAAATACAATTTCGCATTAAAAACTCCGGCAGACTTCAAGGCTAAGATCATTGAAAATGACATATCTGGATTGATATTAAATATGGATGGAAAGGAATTCTATTCTAGATTAATAGGGCGGTTTAATGCGTATAACCTATTGACCGTTTTCGCAACAGCAACTCTTCTTGGAGAGGACAAGCTTACAATACTTAGTGCATTAAGCAATCTAAGCTCAGTAGATGGCCGATTTCAATATGTGAAAGGTCAAAAGGGTCCCACTGCAATTGTTGATTATGCCCATACACCTGATGCACTTGAAAACGTTCTTTCAACTATAAATAGCATCAAAAAGAAAAATGCAAAATTATATACGGTTGTGGGGTGTGGTGGAGATCGTGACGTATCAAAAAGACCGATTATGGCATCTATTGCCGCTAGATTAAGCGATCAACTCATTCTTACTTCTGATAATCCGAGAAATGAAAACCCTGATTTGATTTTAGAGGATATGAGAAAAGGTCTTGATGAGGTTGAGCGGGATATGGCCCTCTCTATTTCAGACCGTAGAGAAGCCATTAAACTTGCTATTAAGTTGGCGAGTAGCTTGGATATTGTATTGTTGGCGGGAAAGGGGCACGAGAAATATCAAGAAATAAAGGGAGTTAGATATGATTTTGATGATTATCAAATTGCTAGTGAATTTTTAAACCAAATAGAGAACTAATGCTGTATTATATTTTTGAATTTTTAGAGAAATACAACTTCCCAGGGGCCGGATTATTTGGATACATTTCATTTAGAGCTGCTTTGGCCCTAATTACCTCGCTAATCATTTCTATCATATTTGGAAAAAGAATTATTAGACATTTACAAAGGCAGCAAATTGGAGAAACTGTTCGGGATTTGGGTCTTGAAGGTCAGTTGGAAAAGTCTGGAACGCCAACCATGGGAGGTCTCATTATTTTGGCTGCAATACTTATACCTACAGTTTTATTTGCGCGCCTCGAAAACGTCTATGTAATAACCATGCTTATTGCTACTGTATGGTTGGGTTTAATAGGATTCTTAGATGACTATATAAAGGTTTTTAAGAAAAACAAAGAAGGGTTAAAGGGAAGGTTTAAAATCATCGGTCAAATTGGTGTGGGATTGATTGTGGGATCCGTACTTTATTTTTCAGATGATGTCGTAGTGCACAAACGCGTTTCGGATGACTATCAGCTCAAAGAAAATGAAAAACTGGTTTCTCACGAGCAGACTGGTTTGAGTTCAGGTGAAAATTACAAATGGGTTGAAACCGATGAAATGACCACAACCATACCCTTTGTTAAGGACAATGAGTTCAATTACAAGTGGCTCTTTGGCGGTGATGGTTCTTATGGGTGGTTGATTTTCATTCCAATTGTCATATTTATTGTCATTGCCGTTTCGAACGGAGCGAACATGACTGATGGTCTAGATGGTCTGGCAACAGGAACATCTGCTATAGTTGGAATTGCTCTTGCCATATTGGCTTACGTCAGTTCTCATGCAAGTTTTGCCGAATATTTAAATGTCATGTATATCCCTTATGCAGAGGAGCTCGTTATTTTCATTTCTGCCTTTGTTGGAGCTTGTATTGGTTTTCTCTGGTTTAATTCTTATCCAGCGCAAGTTTTTATGGGAGATACAGGGAGTCTTGCCATAGGGGGAATCATTGCCGTATTCGCTATTTCAATTCGTAAAGAACTTCTTATTCCTGTCCTGTGTGGCGTGTTTCTCATAGAAAACATTTCAGTCATTATGCAGGTTGGATATTTCAAATACACCAAACGAAAATTCGGGGAAGGTAAGCGGATTTTTAAAATGGCTCCTCTACACCATCATTATCAAAAATCAGGATTACATGAGGCAAAAATAGTAGCGAGATTCTGGATTCTTGCCGTGCTCCTAGCTGTAGTAACTATAGTAACACTTAAAGTAAGATAATGAGTTTGAAAAACAAATATATAGCAGTAATTGGCGCCGGTGAAAGTGGTGTTGGAGCTGCTCTGCTTGCCCAAAAATTGGGAGCGGAGGTATTTGTATCTGATTATGGTAAAATAAAAGAAAATTATAAGAAAGAGCTTGAAGAAAATTCCATTTCGTTCGAGGAAAATGGACATAGTCTACATAAAATTGAAAAAGCGGACGAGGTAATTAAATCACCTGGAATTCCACAAGATTCAGCCGTTATTCAGCACCTTAAAAAAACGAATATCCGTTTAATTTCCGAAATAGAATTTGCCTCTCGTTATTCTCAGGCTAAAACCATCTGTATTACAGGTAGCAATGGTAAAACCACAACGACAATGCTGGTATACCATATTTTTCAGAAAGCCGGTTATGATGTGGGTTTTGGTGGTAATATAGGTAAGAGTTTTGCAAGACAGCTTGCGGTTTCAGATTGCGAATATTATATCCTAGAATTAAGTTCATTTCAACTTGATGATCTGCAAGAGTTTAAGGCGGACATTTCGATTATCCTCAACATTACTCCGGATCATTTGGATCGCTACGAGTACAACATGGATTTATATGTTGATTCGAAGCTTAGAATCATAAATAACCAAACCAAAGACGATTGGCTGATATACAATGCAGATGATTCTCTTATCAAATCGGCTTTGGAAAAAAAAAGTCCAAACATCAATATCGCAACATTTTCTCTAACCGGCGAACAGCAGGTTGGAGGCCATATAAACAAGGAACAATTAATAATCAATATAAAAGATCAATTTACTATGTCCATTCATGATTTAGCTTTAAAGGGTAAGCACAATACCCAAAACTCTTTGGCAGCCGGGATCGCCGCCAGAATTGTTGAAATCCGCAAGGATATTGTGAGACAAAGCTTAGAAGATTTTGTCAATGTCGAACACCGCTTGGAATTTGTTGCCAAGATTAATGGTGTAGAGTTTATTAATGACTCTAAAGCGACCAATATAAATTCAACCTGGTTTGCTCTCGAAAGCATGGAGAAGCCTACTGTTTGGATTGTTGGTGGTGTTGATAAAGGAAACGACTATAACGAATTATTGAGTTTGGTTGATGAAAAGGTAAAAGCCATAATCTGTCTAGGAGAAGATAATGATAAGATCAAAGAAGCATTTCAATCTAAAGTAGAAACTTTGGTTGAGGCTCGAGACGCAGTCGAGGCGGTTGCATATGCTTATCGTTTGGCTCGAAAGGATGATTCGGTTTTACTTTCACCGGCATGTGCCAGCTTTGATTTGTTTGAAAGTTACGAAGATCGTGGAAATCAATTTAAGCAAGCGGTAAGAATGCTGTAATGATAGAAAAGGAATTCGATAAAATAAAGATTGCTATTGCTAAAGCGCAAGAAATTGCCTCGCTAGGCTCATCTGAAACGGCATTACAGTCACATGGAAAGTTGTTTGGGATGGATGCTTTTAGTTGGCACAACCCTAATATTTCCGTTTTAGAAAAAACAATTGAATCGTTTCCATTTCGAACCGTATGGCTCGGCAATACTTCAGAAATCAGTGCCTATATTAATTCCTATGATAGAGAAGGAAAAAAGCTAGAGAGATATATCGTATTCGGAGAATGTGAAGACATAGTAAAAGATCAAAATCACATTAAACATTTCTCGAATTTAACCAAGTCTCTTGATGCGCTTAAGGATTATTCGTTTAGGCCTGGCGTATTGCTTTTTACAACATCTGATTCAGACAGTGAATACGCCATGAATTATTTTTCATCATTATTTTCAAAGCTTNAATAATTACATGAGAGCCTATTTAAAATATCTTAAAGGAGACCCGGTGATTTGGATCATTTCCATTTTGATGCTTGCGTTTTCATTAGTTACGGTTTATAGTTTTGTTCCCATTCTTGTGAAAATTGAGGGTGGNACACCATTTTATTATTTGTTCAAACATTTCATGTATGTGATTCTTGCTTTTTTTTCCATGTATACCATACATCGCATTGATTCTAAGTACATTTTTCAAATTAGTAAATTTGCCTATTATCTTGCCATCATTCTCTTGATTTTTACCATGATTTTTGGTGTGAATGTCAATGGAGCAGACCGNTGGATACGAATTCCATTTATAGGTTTAACCTTTCAATCCTCTGATTTTGCCAAATTGGCTTTGATATTATATCTGTCCCGTTTGCTCGTTAAAAAAGAGAGTAAATTAGACCATTGGAAAGAAGGTTTTTGGCCACTTTTATTGCCCATAATAGTGATTTGTGGTCTTATTCTAAAAGACAATTTATCTACTGCCCTCATGCTTTTTGTTTTATCGTTTATCCTATTGTTTATTGGGAAAATGCCATGGTTGAAATTGACAAGCATTATTGGTGGTGGACTGGTGCTTTTGTTTCTGGCAATTACGATTCATAAGAGTTTTCCAGCATTAAATATGCTACCTCGATACGATACATGGGAAAGCAGAATTGAAAAAAAAACAGGGACAGACCCGTCGAGTTTTGGTCAGAATGCGCAATCTGAGAATGCTGAGCTTGCCATTTTCAATGGTTCCATACTGGGTCAAGGAGTTGGCGATGGTAAATTAAAGGAGTATTTACCGGAGGCGTATGCCGATTTTTATTACGCTTCTTTTGTGGAGGAATTTGGTTCTATATCTTCTTTTATATTGATTTTTTTGTATTTGATTCTTTTATTTAGGATTATAAAAGTAGCCTTAAAGACAGATAGTATGTTTGAGTCTTATGTCTGTTTAGGTATAGGAATACATTTGCTTTCACAGGCAACGATAAATATGCTTGTCTGTACCGGACTTCTTCCTGTAACAGGACAAAACATGCCTTTTTTGGCGATGGGTGGATCGGCTTTAATAATGGCATGTATCTCTATTGGTATTGTTCAATCAATAGCAAGTAAGAGTATGAAGGGAAGTAAAACAGGAAAAATATTTCAAGATGAAATTGGATAATCGACATATTTCTAGCGTTATTATTTCCGGAGGAGGTACCGGAGGACATATTTTTCCAGCGATTGCAATTGCTAATGAAATAAAAACAAGAAATCCTGAGGCAAAAATATTATTTGTTGGGGCTATTGGTAAGATGGAGATGACAAGGGTTCCTGATGCGGGTTTTGATATTGTAGGTTTGCCCATCATGGGATTTCAAAGAAAGTTGGCATTGTCGAATTTTAAGCTCCCATTTATGTTGCTTATTAGTTTGCTTCGTGCCAGAAAGGTGATTAAGAAATTTAAGCCTGAAGTTGTTATTGGTGTTGGTGGTTATGCAAGTGGTCCTACATTGAAAATGGCGACATGGCTAAGGGTGCCTTCTGTAGTTCAGGAACAAAACTCGTTTCCTGGAAAAACCAATATTTTGCTTTCCAAAAAAGTAGATCTTATATGTACAGCATATGAAGGGCTTGAAAATTTCTTCCCTAAAGAAAAAATTAAGCTAACGGGAAACCCTGTTCGTAAAAATCTTTCGAATGATATGCTCTCTAAAAAAGAAGCATTAAAGATTTTTGAATTGGCTGAGAATAAAAAAACGATTTTGATATTGGGCGGTAGTCTTGGAGCAAAGACTTTGAATGATACCATGCTTGAAATGATACAGAAGGGTGCTGATCGTGAAGTCCAATATATATGGCAATGTGGAAAGTATTATTTTGATCAACTGAAATCAAAAGTTTCTGAAAAGGAAAACCCCAACATTAAGTTATTGGCTTTTATTTCCAGAATGGATGCTGCCTATGCCTCGGCGGATGTTATTGTCTCTCGAGCTGGTGCGCTTTCTGTTTCTGAGCTCTGTTTGGTAGGTAAGCCTGTCATTCTAGTTCCTTCACCGAATGTTTCGGAGGATCATCAAACCAAAAATGCGATGTCTTTAGTAAATGCTGATGCGGCGTTAATGGTAAGAGACTTAGATTGTGCTGATGGACTTATAAATAATGTGAACTCATTACTTACTGATGCAGATTTATCTGGGCGGCTATCAAAAAACATATTGGGTTTGGCAAGACCTAACGCGACCTCTGATATCATTGACGAATCGGAGAATATATTAATACAATGAATAAAAGAATTATAGATTATAAAAACTTCTTTTTTGTTGGCATCGGTGGCATAGGTATGTCTGCTCTTGCAAGGTATTTTAATTCATTTGGGAAAAAAGTCGCTGGATATGATAAGAACTCTTCCCTATTAACGCATATATTGAATGAAGAGGGTTGTCAGATAGCTTATGAAGATCATTTAGATAAAATCCCGAAAGCTCATTTGTCAATTGAAGACACATTAGTCGTTTATACCCCGGCTATTCCAAAGGAGCATCGACAGCTACAGTATTTTCAAGAAAAAAACTTTCAAGTGCTAAAAAGATCTGAGGTTTTGGGATTAATTACGAGGTTCAATAAAGCTTTATGTGTTGCTGGTACTCATGGTAAAACAACCACAAGTGCCATGCTTGCTCATGTTTTAAGTCAGTCTGATTACGGTTGCAGTGCATTTCTAGGTGGAATCTCTTCTAATTTCAACTCGAATGTTCTGGTAAATAAGCAGAGCGAATGGACCGTTGTAGAGGCAGATGAATTTGATCGTTCATTTCTTCATCTTTCTCCATTTATTAGCATTATTACCGCAATGGACCCTGATCACTTAGATATTTACGGTGATCCTGATCATTTTAATGAGGGTTTTCAGCAATATGCCATGAAAATCGACCCCAATGGTTGGTGCATAGTAAAAGAAGGAATAAAGTTACATAGCCTATCAGATTCTTGTACCTATAATATCGAATCCAAAACCGCTGATTATTCTGCGAATGATATTTCTTATGAAGCAGGATTCATGTGCTTTTATGTAAATTCTAAAGAATATAACGGACGAAAATTTGAATTGGGAATACCCGGAATTCATAACGTTCTTAATGCTCTAGCCTGTGTTGTTTTACTTGAAAAGATAGGGCTTTCTTACCCTCAGATTAGACAAGGCTTGGCCTCTTTTAGAGGGGTTAGAAGACGTTTTGACATTCACATTAATTCTGATGACTTATTGTTTATTGATGATTATGCGCACCACCCAGAAGAGTTGAGATTGCTTGTTGATTCATTAAAAATGATGTATCCAGGCAAGAAGTTGATTGCTGTATTTCAGCCACATTTATTTTCTAGAACCCGTGATTTTGGGTTAGAATTTGGTGAGCAGCTATCACGATTTGATGCGTTGTATCTTATGCCAATATACGCGGCACGGGAAAATGAAATCATTGGGATTTCAAGTGAATGGTTGCTCTCTAAGGTGAGTATCAAAGATAAAAGGGTAGTGGAGTCAACAAAGGTGTTGGAAATAATGAAAGACATTAAAGAAGGAGTCGTATTAACTATTGGTGCCGGTGATATTGATCGGTTGGTTTCCCCACTTCAAGAGATATTAAGTCAAAATATTAAGCATACAATATGAAATTGTGGATGAAAATATTGCTTTGGATACTGCTTTTTATTGCGGTTGTTCTGGTTTTATTTTTTGGGAATAAAGTAGAAATGGGGAATGTGGTAAAACCACCAGTCGTGAGCATTCACGTTGATGGACCAGATGCTTTTCTTACAGAAAGTGAATTGATATTAAGATTAAAAACACACAACCTTATTTATGAAGGGCAGATATATGAGCAATTGAATATTAATAAAATTGAGGCAACTATTTTGAGTATGCCGGAGGTGCGAAAAGTACAGGTTTACAAAAGATTAAATAATACCTGGAACATCGATCTTTACTTGATTAAACCAATTGCAAGAATTTTTAATAAGCATGGTGAAACCTACTATTTAGACTCTGATGGAAAGAAAATGCAAAGGTCTGATTTACATACTGCTCATACACTTGTTTTTTCAGGTGATATTGGGGATAAGTTTGATTCTGAAACAGCCGTTTCAATTATCAACAACGACTCCTTGAAAAGTATTCGTGATTTAGATGACATCTACCGTATTTCAAATTATGTTTGTAAGGACCCCTTACTGCAATCTTTAATAGGCCAAGTCTATTTAAATGAAAACAACGATTTCATAATGATTCCAGTACTGGGAGATCAACAGATAGTTTTTGGAACAGCACATTCAGAAAAGGAAGTAAGGGAAAAATTTCAAAAGCTAAAGGTTTTTTATAAGGAAGCTATCCCATATGAGGGGTGGAGTAAGTACAGTGAAATTAGTTTGAAATATGAAGGACAAATCGTTTGCAAAAAAGCCAACTGAAAACAAATCCAATGTTGATCGTTCAATAGTGGTTGGTTTGGATATCGGTACGACAAAAATTGCGTGTTTTGTGGGCGTTAAAAATGAACACGGAAAAATTGAAATCATTTCAATGGGCAAGAGTAAGTCTCTTGGTGTAAAAAAAGGGGTTGTCTGGAATATTCAACAAACGATAGATTCAATAGAGAAAGCCATCGAGGATACCCAGAAAAACGTCAAAGAGGGCAATTTGGTGCTAAAGCACGTAGTTGTGGGTATTGCAGGTCAGCATATCAGAAGCATGCAGAATAGAGGCAGTTACTCAAGAACAGATCTATCACGCGAAATTTCAAAGGAAGACATCAAGGCGTTTATAAATGACATGTATGGATTGGTCATGAATCCTGGAGAAGAAATTATTACTGTAATTCCTCAAGAATATAATGTGGATGGTGAATTAGGAATAAAGGATCCAATAGGTATGGCAGGAAGCCGAATGGAAGCCAATTTTCATATCATAACAGGGCAGGTAAGTAATGTTAAAAACATTTACAATTGCGTCCAAAGAGCTGGACTTGAGATAGACGATGTTATTTTAGAACCCATTGCATCTGCGGATGCCGTATTGAATGAGGAAGAAAAAGAAGCGGGAATCGTTCTTGTTGATATTGGTGGGGGAACAACAGATGTTGCTATATTTCATGAAGGTATAATCAGGCATACCGCAGTGATTCCTTATGGCGGAAATGTAATTACTCAAGATATCCGAAAAGGATGTAAAATTTTAGAGCGTCATGCCGAAAATTTAAAAGTCAATTTTGGTAGTGCGGTTGCTAAAAAAAGTAGTGAAAATGAAGTGGTATGTATTCCAGGACTTAAAGGGCAACAATCCAAAGAAATCACATTTAAGACACTTGCACATATTATAGAATCAAGAATGACCGAGATTATTCTATTGGTTAAGCAGCAAATAGATAATTCTGGTTATGCGGATGAGATTATTGGAGGAATAGTGATAACAGGTGGTGGGTCTAAATTGAAACATTTGACACAGCTTTTTGATTTCAAAACAGGGATGAGTTCAAGAATCGGTTATCCGTGCGAGCATTTGGCAAATGAAAACAATCAGGACTTATTGAGTCCAATGTATTCAACGGGTATTGGTTTGGTTCTAAAAGGATTTGAGAAAGGAAATCAAATGCGCATTGTTAATAGTAAAGAACAAGATGAGGGTACTGAGGAACGAGGGAAGTTTTTTTCAAAAGTTTTGGATGGTGTGAAAAACTTTTTCGTGGATGAGGAAGAGGAGGATGAAGATGAAAATGGTAAAGAAAAAAAGAATTGAATTTTAAAATAAAGAATTATGGATTTTGATATACCCAAAGAAAACAGTTCAGACATAAAGGTAATCGGTGTTGGCGGTGGTGGCAGTAACGCGGTAAACCACATGTACAATCAAGGAATCGAAGGTGTTGATTTTATTGTATGTAATACAGATAGACAATCATTATCTGAATCTCCAGTACCATGTAAAATTCAGTTGGGAGTTGATTTGACCGATGGAAGGGGAGCTGGAATGATTCCTGAAGTGGGGATGAACGCTGCTATGGAGAACATTGAAGATATTCGTGAACTGCTCAGTAACAACACCAAAATGGTATTTGTAACCGCAGGAATGGGTGGTGGAACAGGTACAGGTGCTGGTCCCGTTATTGCGCAGGTGGCAAAGGACATGGGAATTTTAACCGTAGGTATTGTAACTGTTCCTTTTAATTTTGAAGGTAGAAGAAGACTAGAACAAGCTCAAGAGGGCTTGGAGAGAATGCGTCAAAATGTGGACACATTACTCATTATAAGTAATGATCGTTTAAAAGAGTTTGGTAAAGACATGACCTTGTCAAATGCATTTTCTCATGCGGATAACATCTTGTCTGTGGCCGCTAAAGGTATTGCTGAAGTAATAAAAAAGACAGGTATCATTAATGTTGATTTTAATGACGTCAATACAGTTATGCGAAATAGTGGTCATGCCATTATGGGTTCTGCAGAAGTGGAAGGCGAAAATAGAGCAATGAAAGCTGTCGAGACAGCACTGTCTTCACCGCTGTTAAACGATAATGATATTCATGGAGCGAGATACATTCTGCTAAATATCACCTACGGAGCCAAGGAGGTAATGATGGATGAAATTAGCGAAATAACAAATTTCATAGAAGACGCGGCAGGTGTTGGAGCTGATGTAATTTGGGGTCATGGTTATGATGAGTCCTTAGGTGATAAATTATCAATTACATTAATTGCAACGGGATTTGGTGCTGAGGACAACTTGATTGTGCCCCTCGAAAAACCCGAACCAAGGAAAGTTGTTGACTTACAGGATGAAAAGAAAATGGTTGAAATCAAGCAGCCTTTAAAGAATCCAATACAAGAGGATACATCGAATAGAATCGAAAGTGATGAACCATTTGTCATAAATAAATCACAGCAAGAGGAACAAACTATAGCATCTCATAATGATGATGTTGTTAATGAGCAAGAAAAAGTGGTTTACAACTTAGAGGAAGATGTTGCTGGAAAAAATGAAAGCGAAGGTGTGGTTTGGAATGTGGATGAAATTGAACCAGAATTGGATACTGAAGGACAGACGGAGTTATTTGCAGAAAATAAAATAATAAAACATGATCTAGAAAGCGGGCCTACTGACGAGGTTGATTCTTTACAAATTTCATCTGAAAATGCTCAAATTAATGCACAAGAAAGAGTCAATAGAATACAAGAGCATACGTCAAAATTAAAGAGAGCAGAGGGTATATCTGACTTTGAAAAAGAGCCTGCATTTAAAAGGAGATCTATTGAGTTGGATAATAGTCGTCCAAGTGAGGAGAAGCCAAGTAGATTTGGTTTGTCTGAAGATGAAGATGGTGGCTCTGATCTCGGTGACAATAGCTTTTTACATGATAATGTCGACTAATGGCCACTTTTTCAGATAAAATAAACAAGTCCATTAAAGAGGCGATGATTGCTAAGGATAAGATTCGCTTGGCGACCCTAAGAGATATCAAGTCTAAACTCATTTTAGAGGCCACCTCAGGGAATGGTTCCGAGGTAAGTGATGAGATTGCAATTAAGATTTGCATGAAGCTTTACAAGCAAAGAAAAGAGACGCATCAGTTATATATCGAACAAAACAGAGAGGATTTGGCTTCAGAAGAGCTGGCCCAGGCTTCTATTATCGAGGAGTTTTTGCCAAAAATGCTTTCGGAAGATGAAATCATCTCAGAAGTAAGCGAGGCCATCGGTATGCTTGGGGCTAATGGTATGCAAGACATGGGTAAAGTGATGGGTCATCTGTCAAAAAAACTGGCTGGAAAGGCAGATGGAAAGCTAATTTCAGTTCACGTTCGCAAACAACTTTCTAACTGATTCGGAAAGTTAATCTCTTATTGTATTCTACGTATTTATACGATGACCAATAGGTTATCACGTAGCCTCGCATACCAATAAGTCCGTAATTTTCCCTATCAACCTATATTTTTTGTCCAAAACTTGTAACGAATATGAGATATTTGGACCGTAAATGACGCAATACGATTGAGAGAAACAATCACCAATCTTGACTCTCAATATTTTAACAAATAATACTAAAACGCAAATGAATTAATTCGTTGCAAAAAAATTTAATTATTAACACAAAATTGTTTATGTTTATGTATTAGATAAGTAGTTGTAAATTAGTGTTTTATATTCATTTTCTGTGAAATATTCAACAAATCATTGTGAATATTCATCAGTAGCCTGTTAATATTCAATCGCTTAATTTTTTAGCAACTGCAAATCTTCGATAAACGTTTTAACATGTACAATAAATAATATCAAATATGAAAAATCTCTTCTCAACAAAGTTTTTTACACTGTCAGTTTTTATATCTCTTAATTTTGCCGTTTTATCTCAAAGAGATTTGGGAAAAACTAGCTCAAATTCTAGCCATTTTTCGAACGAAGAGTTATTTAGATTCAAAAACGAAGCATATGGAAATTATAATCCCGAATCTGAGATAATTTCTTTGAGGGATGCCAATTCAAAACACTTTATAAATCCAGATGGATCAGTAACTGTGCACATGGCTTCAGGCCTGATTCATTACTATGAAGACGACCAATGGCGACCCATTTACCACACGATTGAAAATAATCCACAGGGAGGTTTTCAAAATCTTAATAATTCATTTAAAACATTTTATCCGGAAAAGGCAAATGGTCAAATAATTACACAGTTATCAAAAGATTTACTTTTTCGAGATATGGTTGATATGCGGATGTATTTCACTTCAGTTAATGGTGAATTGGCATCCATGAATATTTCTGAATCCAATGGTCAGGTTGATTTTAATGTGATCAATTACGAAAATGTCTATAGCTCAAATATTGATTTAAGATTGACTCAAAATTCATCAAGTCGTAAGATGGATTATATTTTGAAGTCACCAGATATTTTAAATTTAATACCTTCTGAGGCTGAATATTTAGTTTTCGAGGAAAAGGTCGTTTTATCCAAAGGTATGACTTCGGAATTAATGAATAATGTCATTAGAATTCGCCATAATGGTTCTATTATTATGACATATCCTCGACCTGTTATAAAGGAATTATATCCCGATAATTATAATTACGAGACAGTTACAGGAAATAAGAGAAATTATGACTCTGAGTTCTCTGAACCGAGATACGAAGGTATTTATGAAATTAACCAATTGGATAATATTTTGACAATAAAATTGAAAGTATCAACAAATTGGCTGCTTAATGAAAATCGCTCTTTTCCCATCGAAATCGACCCTACAGCAGATTATACTCCATCCAACATTGCATATTGGACGGGGAGCGTGGAGGCACGTGGAAATGCTTGTGGTCTTGCAGATATATATAATAATACCGGAGGTTACTTCAATTATTCAAACTGGATTGTGTACGGAGCAGATATGTATGGTTATAACGGTCCTAACTATGATTCTCAAAGATTTCATGGCTGGTCGAAATTCGATATTTCAAGTATTCCAGACTATGCATTGATTTCGGACGTTTTTTTTACAAGTGAAGTGGTTTATGATTATATTGATGACCCTTTATCTATGATAGGAATGACAATTAACTCAATGGAACCTGACCCAGTCACAGGTGATTGGGATTCGCGATTAGCTGATATCAAAGATGGCACAACATACACCGTATTAGATGGTTCTGGAATTAATTTTGGAACACTCGGTGTAAAAGTGGTTGACTTAAATTCTGCACGAACAGATATTCAGAATGATTTGCCGTTGGACTGGTTTGCTATAGGGCTTCAACCACACGTATATAGCTATTGTGGTGATTTAGTAGATATTGCAGGCTATGACCAAGTTAAAAAACCTTATTTATCAATAACATATACCACTCCAGCTCCAGCAATTTCATCAATATCAGATGCTTCAGTTTGTGCTGGTTCCTCTATTATAATTACAGGAACAAACTTTACTGGTGTGACTGCAGTAAGTATCGGTGGAACTCCCGCTTCTTCTTTTACGGTTAATAGTTCGACTGAGATTGTGGCTATAGGAGCTTCAGGATCAAGTGGTACGGTAAGCGTAACAACAGCTGGAGGAACTGCGAACAGTAGTAGCTCAGTGACAATAAACGCTTTACCCACTGCTGTCTCCGTAACTGGTGACGGTAACATATGTGAAAATTCAACTTTATCGGCTTCCAACGGAAGTAGTGGTACGATTTATTGGCAAGGTACAACTTCTGGCGGTACAGACACTGCCAATCCTACGAATACTTCTCCTGCAA
>JGI20159J14440_10001130_pt1 | contig 19393 bp, 19 predicted proteins | sample COG_09_FD_14440 | JGI IMG/M metagenome (IMG submission 14440) | reverse complement strand
TCTTCATGAAATTTTAAGCTAAAATTCTTTTAATATTTTCTTTAAACTTTGAAAAACTATAGTTTTCTCGAGCATAATCAACATTTCCCTTTTGAATTGAATATAAGTTTGGATTATCTATTAAACTTAATACAGATTTTCCCAGTTTAGAGACATTGGAAACAGGAACAATTACACCATTTTTATTACTTATTATGCTAGGCAAATAATTATGATTGGTTGTTATAATGGCATTACCAAGTGCCATAGCTTCAATTATTGAAAGAGGAAATGCTTCTGTTTTATAAAAGGTAGGCAAACAAAATACTGATGTTTTTTTTAGTAATTTCATCTTTTTATCACCTTTGACCACACCAAGATATTTAACCCTGTTGTTAAATATTTTATTTAATTTATTTAATTTATTTTGAAAAATATTTTCTATCTCCTGCTTTGTTTTTAAATAATCTCCTAAAATTGCTCCAGCAATGTAAACTTCAGTTTTACTTTTACTTAAAACAATATATAAAGAGTCTAAAAAATCTATAACCCCTTTAGAGTACATTATGTTAGACAAGTATAATATTCCGGATTTTACTTGAAAATCAATTGTTTCATTTTCGTAAATAGGATCATAACAATTAGAAACAACTTCTAAATTCATATTAGGAAACTGTTTATATTGTTCTTTCATTTCATCTAACAAAACTATCGATGTTGAAATGTGGCTGTAAAGTGGTCTAAGGAATTTTTTTAGTAACCAACTAGAATTATAAAAATCATAAAAGTCACTCCCATGCAAATGATTTACAACTCTAATATTAAACATTTTTGCAATAAAAAGAATTAAAGCTTCTCTAAAAAACCCAAAGTAAGATCTAGAGGTTGTTATATAAATAATATCAATTCTATTTAAAATAAAAACTTGAAAAACTCTTAACTGAATGTATATAAAGCTTAAAAATTTATTAGAATAGCGTTGGGTGTCAATAACAACAGATTCTCTCTCAATTGAGCTTAAAGCATAAGAAAAAGCTATTGATTGTCCTGTAATAATAGGGGGTAATGGGCCGAAAAATAATATTCTATTTTTCAAGTAATTTAGTGTTAATAAATGATAACTCTGAGAATGAATCCGAAACTGCATAGCACTTTAGACCCAAAGAATTTAGTTTGTTTATTGCACTTCTAGTTTTTTCCTTTCCTTCACTAACTAAATCAGAATGAAACTCTATTAAAAGTTGATTTATTTTAATATTCTTTGTGAACAAATAGTCAATTAGTGGGTACTCAAAGCCCTCAATATCAATTTTAAGTATATCAATATGAATATGTTTGAATGATTTCATTATATCATCAAGTGTTTTGAACTTCAATAAAACTTTATGGTCATCGCTGACAATTGATGTTTTTAAAAGACTCCCTGATACATGTGATTCATTTATGGGCAAATAAAATTCTCTCTCCCCTGAGCTATCTGCAACTCCGATAGAGTTAAAAATAAACTTAGATGGCGCATTGCTCTTTTCTACAAAATCTACAGATCTAGGCGTGGGATCAAACCCATATACATTACAGTGAAACTTTTCAATTATATCAAGATCAAAGGAGATATCTTCTCCTATACCTATTGAGTAAATAATAGAATTAGAATTAATATAATTAGGATGAATATAAAACCCTCCATAATTATTTCCTATCCATCGCTTAGAGATATTTAATCTTTTAAAATAGATTAGTTTCCCTCTGTATAGAGCTTTAAAAATATTTATTACTTTCTTTAACATGATACTTTTTTGAATACTTTTGGATCTTGATGAAATTTTAAAACCCTGAAACTTTAACATAAATAAACTTTTTACTAAATAATTTTTATTAAAAGATTATATAGTTTTCTTGTATTATTCAGAATTGGTTTCTATAGAGACTTTCAATGCCTTTCTTTAAATCTATCTTTACTTTCCATCCTGCTAAATTAATTTTAGAACTGTCCATTAATTTCCTTGGAGTTCCATCAGGTTTAGTCTGATCCCACTTAATACGGCCATCATATCCAACAATTTTACTGATTAATTCTGCTAATTCTCTAATTGAGACTTCCATTAAAGAGCCAATATTGTAAAGTGAATCACTCAAAGGGTTTTCTATACTAAAAACTACTGCTCTTGCTAAATCATCAACATGAAGAAACTCTCTTTTAGGATTACCTGTTCCCCATAAAATAACTTCACTTTTATTGTTTTCCTTTGCTTCATGGAATTTTCTAAGCATTGCAGGTAAGACATGAGAAGTTTCAAGGTCGTAATTATCACCTGGACCATATAAATTTGTAGGCATCAAAGAAATATAATCTCTATTATATTGCTCTCTTAATGCTTCTATTAATTTTACCCCAGATATCTTTGCTATTGCATACCATTGATTTGTTTCTTCTAGTGGTCCTGTTAGAAGATATTCTTCTTTAAGAGGCTGTGGGGCCATCTTAGGATATATACATGAGCTGCCTAAGAAGATAAACTTTTCAATATTTAACTCATGAGCAGTTTTAATTAGATTATTTTGAATTAGCATATTATCCATTAGAAATTCATATGGCTTTTGACTATTTTCCAATATTCCTCCAACTCTAGCAGCAGCATTAATTATTACATCAGGCTTTTCGCTTTTAATTATTTCAAAAACTTTTTTTTGATCTCTTAAATCTAAATCTTTTGAACTATATCCAATAATATTTTTATAGCTTTTATCTTTTAGGGCTCTCCAACAAGCAGAACCTACCATTCCATTGTGACCACTAATATATATCTTAGAGTTATGGTCTATCATCATTCAAAGTAATTATGTGTATTGAAGCCCTCATTTTTTAGATATTTATCTTTCTTAAATAACTTAATGTCTGAAATCATCATATCTTCTACAAGCTCCTCAAGGGTAATGTGAGGCTCCCAACCAAGTTTATCTTTAGCTTTTGTTGCGTCCCCAACTAGAAGATCAACTTCTGTTGGTCTAAAGTATTTCTTATCTATAGACAATACTTTCTTTCCTACCTGTAATTGATAGTCTGAATTTGAACAAGACTTTACTTTAGCTACTTCGTCTAATCCTTTACCAGTAAATTCTAATTCAACCCCTATATGACCAAACGCCATTTTCACAAAGTCTCTAATGGTAGTTGTCCTTCCAGTAGCTATTACCCAATCCTCTGCTTTATCAGCTTGTAAGATCAGCCACATCATTCTAATGTAATCTTTAGCATGACCCCAATCCCTTTTAGAATCCAAATTACCCAAATAAAATTCATCCTGAATACCAAGTGCTATTCTTGAAACGGCTCTAGTAATTTTTCGTGTTACAAATGTTTCTCCACGAATTGGAGACTCATGATTAAATAGAATACCATTAGATGCAAATAAGCCGTAAGCTTCTCTATAATTAACAGTTATCCAATAAGCATATATTTTAGCTACTGCATAAGGAGAGCGTGGATAAAAGGGTGTGTTTTCGTTCTGTGGGACCTCTTGAACTTTTCCATATAACTCTGAAGTAGAGGCTTGATAGATTCTTGTCTTATTCTCTAAACCTAAAATTCTGATAGCTTCTAACAATCTAAGTGTACCTATTCCGTCTGTATCTGCTACATATTCTGGCATTTCAAAAGAAACACGCACATGGCTCATGGCTGCTAAATTATAGATTTCGTCAGGCTGAATTTCTTTAATTAATCTAATTAGATTTGTACTATCAGTCATATCACCGTGATGAAGAATAAATCTTTGATTTTCAATATGAGGATCTTCATATAGGTGATCTATCCTGTCCGTGTTAAATGAGGAGGTTCTTCTCTTTAACCCATGTACAGTATAACCTTTCTTTAAAAGAAATTCAGATAAATAAGCACCATCTTGGCCGGTTATTCCGGTAATAAAAGCTTTTTTCATTTTTAAAATTACTACATTATAATTGTGTTTTAATAGATTCTTCTGTGAAATCTATAAATATACTCCTCCACAAGAAATATAAAATTTCTTCTTACTTATTAATAAACAATTTCTTTATTAAATCAAATTGATAATTTGGATTATATTTTAAATCAATTGGTTTTCGAAGAAAATCTTTATCGACTTGTTTATGACTTTTTTCAAACCATTTAAGTAAATTATTTGTTAATGATAGACTACTATTTTCTTTGAAATAAAAACCATTCACAAAATCTATAATTATCTCATGTTCTGGACCTTGATTTAGTCTGTTACTATGAGTTGCAATAGGGGTCCCATAAGATAGAGAGTGAATTGCCGTTAAACCTATGTTTCCAGGTGAAATACACAAATCAGAATAATAAATATAGTTAGCTAATTCTAGCTCTTCATAAACTTCTCCAGTGAAATGACATTGTCCAATTTCAGTTAACTCTTTAGCTATTTCTTTAAGATTAAAGAATTCTTCTCCACCACCTATAACTAGCAAATTAAGTTTCAACTTATTTTTATTAACCGCCACCACTGCTTTTATTAGTAAGTCAATTTTTTTTATTTTGGTAAGTCTACCTAAAAAAAAAATAGTTGGATAATCGTTATTAAAAAAACTCCAGCTTTTTTTAATTTCCCTACTTTGAAATTTAAAAAATAAATCTTTTTGATATGCGTAATTAAGTGAGTTAAATATAACATGAATCTTATTTTTAGAAAATCCATTTTCTATCATCACTTTCTTTGATCCCTCTGAATAAACAAGATGTTCGTTAGGGATTTTATAAAAAAGACTTCGCAAAAAAAGTCTAATCCCCTTTTCATTTCCGTACATTCCGTGGCCTCTAAAAATAACTTTTTTCATTCTTATTCTTCCTAAAAGAGCAGCTAACCAAGTAGACATGATATTAGCTTCACCTAAGAAGATAATAGTATCATATTTTTTCAAAAGAGAAGCTTTAACAATCTCTGTTTGCCAAAATAATATATTTTTATAAATATAATTTTTAACAAAATGAAATTTATTTTGATTTACTTTATCATAATTGTTTTTAATTTTTAATCCTTTAATTCCATTGAAATCTTTTGAAGAAAAATAAAATTCAACTTCTATTTCGTCGGAAAAAATGAATTTGTCCCAAAAACCTTTTATGTAAACAGGAAAGATATTATGTATTATGAGTAACTTTTTCAAATTATATTTCTCTTTTTTTATAATCTAATATCCACAATTTCCTTGTCAATAAAAGATTTGAGATCATAAATTATAGCATTCGAACTTCTTTTAAGATTAAGAAAGTTAAGCTTTTTGAACTCTTCATGACCAACTGTTAAAATAATTGAATCATATTTACCTAATTCTTTTACTAGATTAATATTAAACTCATTGAAAACCTGTTCTTCAATAGCTCTTGGATCATAAATGTCAACATCAATACCAAACTCTTTAAGTTCTTTATATAGCTTAGGCACTTTAGAATTTCGTATATCGCTGCAGTTTTCTTTAAATGTAATTCCAAGTAACAAACATTTTGAACCTATTATTTCAATTTTATTTTTAAGCAACATTTTTAAAGTCTTATTAGCAATGAAGATGGTCATGTTCTCATTTATTCTTCTTCCAGAAGATATTAACTCCGGTTCATAACCTTCTTTTCTTGACTTATAAGTTAGATAGTAAGGGTCTACAGAAATACAGTGCCCTCCCACTAAACCAGGGTAGAATTTCATGAAATTCCATTTGGTAGCCGCTGCATCTATAACTTCCTTAGTATCAATATCTAATAAATCAAATATTATAGCTAATTCGTTTACAAGCGAAATGTTTAAATCTCTTTGCACATTTTCAACAGATTTTGCTGCCTCAGCAACTTTAATTGAACTTGCTTTATGAGTTCCTGCTTTTATAATACTTCCATATAGTTCATCAACAAAATCAGAAATCTCTGGGGAAGAGCCTGAAGTAATTTTTTTTATTTTGGTTAGGGTGTTAGTTTTATCTCCTGGGTTAATTCGTTCTGGAGAATACCCACAATGAAAATCTTTTTGATAGCTTAGATTAGATTCTGCTTCTAGAATAGGTACACAATCCTCTTCGGTACAGCCTGGATAGACAGTGCTTTCAAAGATTACAACATTATCAGGCTTTAAATAACTCCCCACTGTTCGACTTGCTGATTTTAAATAACTTAAATCTGGAATTTTTTTTTCTGTAATGGGAGTAGGTACCGTTACTATGAAAACATCAGAATTTGAAATATCTGATTCTAATGAGGTTATTTTCAAATTTTTTGATAATGCCTTCTTTAAAGATTTAGAGGATGTTTCATCCGTGATGTCATTATACTGATTTAATGCTTTAATTCTCTTGTTATTAATATCAAAACCAACAACTTCATAAAGTTTAGAGAATTCTATTGCCAAGGGTAAACCCACATACCCTAATCCTATTATTGAGATTTTCAAGCCTTTTTTCATCTATTTTAATTTCAAAATTTGATTGATTTTTCTTACATCAATTTTTTTAATGAAGTTATATTTTAAAGAATCATCCCTCAAAATATATTCTATTAATTCCAGAGCATTTTCTGTATAGAAAATGTTTTTTTTATTTATATGCTTTTTAAAAGCAGTTTTCCCATTTTCATGAATAACGATTCCCTTTTTTCCATATAGAATAGATTCATAACAGACTGTTGACCACTCTGAAATTACTACGTCCACAGATCCGATTAACTCTTCAAATAATTTATTATTCGATACTTCAAGCTCAAACTTATCCGATGGAACCTTCTTCTCCCTGAATGCCTCCAAGAGTAAATCTACATTTCTATTTTCTCTTGGATGAAGTTTAAAATGCCAAATGATCCCTTCAGATTTATTCATCGCTTGTTCAATTACTTTAGGAAGATATGTTCGTTGTAAACAAACTAACGCATGTTTTTTGTCCGTAGAAAAAAGTTTATGGCCTTCAAAATTGATCTTATCTTTTATGAACTCAATCCAAAGATTTCCGCCTACAAAGGCTTCGTGATAATCTTGATTTTGAGTCCATTTTTTGAACTTATCAATAAAAGTCTCTTCCCATAGCCAAAAATATTTGGGTAACATCTTATAACCCTTCACAGGTAAATTCAACCAGTTTGAATAAAAAAGATTGTTTTCGCCTTGTTGTCCATGTTGATAATCAATAGTGTCTATGTTCAAGTTATTGGCAGCTGAAATAATTGAAAACGAGTTTATATCTCCAAAACCTTTTAAAAAAAGAGCCCTGGGCTTCATTACTTTAAAAAGAACTCTAAAAAAAGATCTCTGATTAAAAAACTTATTGACATCGTTAATAAGCGATTGACTATTATGTACTTCATTTATGTTTTCTAAAATAATCGCCAATTCCTTATTGATTTTTCTATCTCTACGAAGCTTAAGCGGGTAGTTAATAAAAGAAAAAATAAGGTAAAGTAAATTTATATTAAAGGTGTTTTTAAATTGATTTTGAATTGAACTCACAAGACCCAATTGAATCGTTAAAAAATGTTTACTCCCAAACTTATCTATCAAAGGACTCCATTGTTTATGAATCACCTTATTTTTTAATTTATAAATAGCTGAGCTGTCAACTCCATGAGTGAATATTATTATTTTTTTAGTGTTAAAAATTCTAAATATATGAAACAAACTACTTAACATAACGAGGGAATTTGAAAACACTTTCTTCTTTTTAGAAGAATCAAAGATTTTTTCTCTCAAATCACTCACTAAACTCAATCTAATTATTGGCCAGATATTTTCGCCTAAAACGGACTTATTAGTCAAATCAGTATTAAGTTCAATCTGATTTATCTTATATAAAATATTATCTAGGTTATTCAAACTGTATTGACTGATTTTGGTGAATGATTTTAATATTTGAACAGAAAATTCTGGCTATAATGCATTTGTGTTTTTCCAAATTTCTAAAACTAGGTTTTTGAGATGTTTTAATTTATTCGCAGCGAAATTGTTAAAGATTCCATCTCTTCTAATTATCAATATCTCAAAAAATGATGTGATGGTTATGAATTATTTACCATCCCAATTTTGGGATAAATTGATTAAAATAAGACTCCCCAATGTTTTCTTCATGCCATTTTGTGAAAGCTTTATCTTCAGTTGAATAAGTATTTGTGATCTTTTTATAAATTATAGGAAATAACCTCAAACTTCTATTGAGTTGACATTTTAAATTAATTTTCTTCCTGTTTTTTAACTATTTTTTGAGTTTAATATATGCTCAACCATTTTAAAGTCAAGGGCTGTATCTATATCCATAGCCTCAATAGATGAAATTTCAAATCCATTAGCGTTTTTATACAGTGTTTTAGATTCAGAAAAATTGGCTATTGTATTAATATAAATTGCACCGTTGGGACGGTATAATTTCTCAATATCCTGTGATCTTGTATTGCCTGTAATCATTGGGGAATCTTCCGAGATTGCTTTCCAATTTTGATGGGTCTTATTCTCTATATCTAGCCTAAAGGCGAATTGTGTCGGAAAATCATAAACATTACAACTAAAGAGAGGGTAGTTCGTCCGTTCAAAAAATGTTAACGCATTTGAAACGGTGTCATGACTTCTTAAGGGAGCGGTTGGTAATGCTAGTCCAAACCATTCAGTAGAGAAAAGTTCCGGATGAATATCAAAGATTCTCTTTAACTCCTCAACAACTTTTGTCTTGTTTGTTGCCGTTTCTTTTGGCCTATTTAAAATTGTAATGTTATCCGCATATTNTTTTTCAGCCAACTCACAGTATTCTTTGGAATCAGAAGTAAAAACTACNCTATCAATTAATTCGTGCCCAATTAAAGCATCAATCGTATGAAAAAAAAGTGGTTTGCCATTTAATAACTTTATGTTTTTGTTTGGAAGTCTTTGAGATCCTCCTCTTGCAGGTACTATAAAGGTTATCATTAGTTAATGATTTTTAGGTTTTCTTGAATCGTTTTAAATACGTTCTGAACTTCTTTGAACTCCTCTTCGTTTAAATGTGGCATTGGCATTCGGTCTCTTCTATGAAAAATACCTAAACATTGTATTAATGCCTTGTTACATCTATGCCAACCGTATTTTTTGACTACAGTATCGAAAAAAGGATCTTCTAGTTTTTCAATTATTTCTTGGATCCTATCCATGTCATTAGCTTCCCAGCTTTTCCAAAACTCTTCTCCAATTCTTGCATCTATTAATGATATCCCATTTAAATAGGCTCTCGCTCCAAAAGGTTTAAATTCAATAAATTTTTTCTTAACCCCAGCTATTACGACTTTTATATCTGGCTCCAGAGAGAGAACCTGCTTGGTTATCTCAAAGTTCTTAGCATCTTCTTTGATTGCTACTATGTAGGGGTTCTCTTTTAATTTTTTAATTAATGAGAATGGCCAGTCCATTTGTTTTCCGTTCATTCCAGATAAGAAGGGCATTTCATGCACTAAAATCGGAAAATCAGATTTTTCACCTACGTATTGAAAGTGATCTAGAATTTGATCTTCAGTAAAATACTTTTCTCTTACAATTAAAGAAATCATATCTGCTCCACATTTTTTTGCATGTACTGCAAATTTCAAGGATGTTTCTGTCGAACAATGAATTGGATCTCCAACAATAATAATGTTTAAAGGGTCGAGTTCTTTTACTATTTTGATACAGTACTCATTTAATGCCAATATTTCATCAAACTCTAATTGAGAATAACGCGAATTATAAGCCATTACATAAAATTTTCTGGCACCCCCTGAGTAAAGGAATTCAATATATTTTCTTAGCCCTTCAAAATCAATTTTATAGTCCTCGTCAAAAGGGGTAAAGATGGTGTAAAAACAACCTTCTAATTTTTCTTTTAGTTTTTGATATCTCATATTTTATTTTTTATTCTATTAATATCTTTTTCGACCATTTGGCAAATTACTTGATTGATGCCTTTCGTTTTTTTCCAACCTGTACTTTTTTCAAGTTTTTCGGAATCTCCCATCAAACCTGGAGTATCAATTTTGCGATAATATTTTTCACTTATAGTCATTAATACTTTCCCTGTTATTGCGTCATAACACACTTCTTTTAACCCTTCTCCTTTAAATTTCGGCTCAAAACCAGCATGTCTTGCAGCTTCAATTAAAAGGGATCTTACAGAAGTTAAATTTCCACTCGAAAGAACATAATCACCTGGCTTTTTTACAATGAGGCAAATTCCATCAACAAAATCCTCAGCACTACTCCAATCTCGTTTCATATCAATATTCCCTAAAGAAAAAGAGGGGCCTCCAGAAACTTTTAGCCTCGCAATGTTATAAGATATTTTTCTACAAACAAAATTCCTAGCTCGAAACGGACTCTCGTGATTAAAAAAGATACCTGTTGACACTTCTAAACCAAAAGCTTCTCGATACATTTTCACTAAATGATATACTGTGAGTTTTGAGATTCCATATGGATTCAAAGGTTCCATTTTTGAAGTTTCATTTTTTACTTCAAAGGTAGAACTATCAAAAATCTCAGAGCTGCTTGCAAAAAACACTTTTGTGTTCATTTTTAAACTCCGAATTGTTTCTAAAATATTTATTGTAGAATTAATGTTTGTCGCTAGTGTTGATTGTGGAGCCTCAAATGAATCACCAACGAAACTATTCCCTGCCAGCTGATATATTATATCGGGGTTGTGTTTTATCATTAATTTTTGAAAATGAAAAATATCATTTATATCTAAGGGTTCTAAACTAATTAAGTTTTTAATTTTTAATTCATCAAGCCTCCAAGCCTTGTCATTATTCCCATAATCGCCTCCCCTTCTGAATGTTCCTATTACCTTTTCTCCTTCACCGATTAACTTCTCAGCAAGAAGTGATCCGTCTTGACCTGTAACTCCAATTATAAGATGTGTCATGTTATTCAATTAATGTGGAAAGTGTTTTTAAGGCTTTTCTAAATCCGGCATAAAAATCTAGGTGTCCTTGCCATACTTCAATTACTTTTTGATTCGGTTTCTGAAGTATTCTTTTTATGTAATCTAAATTTTCTTCATCACCAAAACCAATTTCAATGCCTTCTCCGTCAATTCCTTTTGCATCTGCTATGTGTATATGTTCTGTGTTTTTTAGTAAGGTCTCGAACGCATTTTCAAAGGGCATTTTCAAGTTTGATTTACACATGAACAAATGACTTATATCTAAACATATTGGAAATTGGTTCTCTTCAATAAACTGAATTGCGTCATTATTGTTNAAGACATCCAAAACTATAGATCCACCAAAATACCATGCTATAGGTGGGAGCCATTGTGGGATGAAAATTGTTTTTGTATCGTTGAGTTTTTCAAATAGTTCTTTTAGATCAAAATAAAATTTATTTTTATCTTCTTCGTAAAGTGAAAAACTGCCAACTATCACAACTTGCTTTTGTGTGATTTTATAAATTTCATCACCAATATCTTTGCATCTTCTGATTATTTTATTACTAAGCTCTTTTTGATAACTATCCTCTGAAAAGGGATCTATCAAAGTTACTGAGTCTATATAATCAGGAAGATGAATACTGTATTGATTTTCGTCCTCAATTATAGCATAATCAAAATCGCCTAAGACTTCAACATAAGAAAGATGGAATTCGAAATTTTTTAGCGGGAAGATTTTTTGAATTTCTTTAGCATCATGTAATCGTATGGGAAGTGATATTCTTTTCGAAATACATTTTTGGATTTCATCCTCTGTAAGCTCTAACACGTTGCTAAAATGGGAAGGTTGTAAAACTTCTCCTTTTTTTAAAGGTTTTACCAATTTCTTTGTCCGGAAACTCCCTATTGTATTGATGTCAAGACCTGTTTTAGGTGATCTATAGTCCAACTGATCAAAGTCTATTTGATCTCCAATGTTGTAATCCTCTAATGACACAAAAGATCTTCCTAGGTTTTGCTTGTTGAGTAATTCTCCCTGATTCAAAACTCTTTCTTCATTCCCCCGATAGATATCATTCCAATTTTTGATGATGTCTCTAAGCTTTTTAAATTCATCAGGCGTGGAGCTCGTAGAATGATCTAAACCTTTGGCCTTTTTGTCTAAGGTAATATGCCTTTCAATAATTGTAGCTCCCTCTTTTAATGCAAGAAGGCATAACTCCCAATCTTGGTCATGACTTGAATAACCAACATTCTTCTCACACAATTGTTCTAGTCGTTTAATGTAACCCAACTTGGCGTTATAACTTGCAAGAGGATAGTTGGAGACACAATGGAGCATCATCCAATTCTTTTTAGATTTTAAATGAGTGATGACTTGTTTAATTTCATATTCATCATGACACCCGGTTGATAACAAAACTAGTTTTTCTTTTTTCATCAAATAATCGATAAGAACTAAATTACTCAGTTCAACCGATGGAATTTTATAAAAGTCAAACTCCTCTATAAATTCATTAAAATCCAGAATATCTTCTTTAATAAAAAAACTGATGCCTACCTTAAGCCCTTTGAATTTAGCATATTTTGTTAATTCCAATATTTTTGGGGGACTTAGATATACTTTTTTAATTTCATGCTTTAAACTCTCATCCCCTATTTCCTTTGATTGATTATGGTAGCTTCTGTTTAAGTTTCTATATTGAAATTTAACTCCCCATACCTCTGATGCTTTAGATAAGTCAATAAGTTTTTTTGCTTTATTAAAATCACCGTCATGATTTATGCCTATTTCAGCTATAACTTTTATTTGCATTGAAAAATTTAAGTTAAATAATTATGCATTCGTAAAACAATACGTTCTGCTCCTTTTTTATTGATCTTGCCGCCTTGATGAAAAACATCCGAATCAAATACGATAAGTGTTCCAGCCTTTCCTTCTACTGGAATTAATTTATTAGAGTCATATATTTCTGGATAATCTAGCTCTATTCGATTTTTAATATCACTAAAGGGCTTTCCAAAAAGTTTTAAAAGAACTTTTTTTAACAAATTATCATTTGGAGTGGGGATAAACCGACCCCAAGCTTTTTCTCTTAATTCTTTTCCTAGCTTGTGAGAATTAGGTTGAATAAAAAAAGCTCCATTCTCTACAGTAACATCATTCAAATATAAAAAATACTTCAATGAAACATTTCGATCAAAATGCAAATATCCATTTCTTCCAATACTTCCATCGAATTTATAGTCATGCGTAGAATAGATACTGTTAAAAAACCCTTTAGAGATTTTATTATTATAATTAAGGAAAAGTTCTTTCATCCATGGCTTTGAAAAAAAATTTTTTTGAAGGCTTTTATTTGGCAGGCGTTTAGGATCATTGATCGCATAAGTTGAGCCGAATGGGTAAGAGTTTCCAAATGTTTCATGATTTTTAAGCACCTCTTCTTTGAGTTCAACTATTTCGGAAGAGGATAAATAAGACTCTATTTTAAAAATTCCTTGATCTAATAAGATTTGACGAAGCATTTTTAAGTCAGTTAGTTTATCAATTTCAATACTTTCCATAAATATATTTTAAACTATTAAAAAAACTTTTTGCATTTTAACTTATCGGACAAATTCTTTAAAAATATCTGCAATTCCTTTTAAACTATATTTGAGTTAATTATCTACCATCGCTTTCCAATAAAATCTGGTAATTTTAGGTATCTGAGAATTTTATTAACTGTTGACAATATCAAAATCTGTAATTTAATTCTTGTCTTTTTGACTGAAGTTTGTTTTACCTCATTTTTAAACGATTCTATTCCTGATTTTTCGAGATAAGGTGGTGTAGTTTCTCTCTTTTCAATTACAATTACACTATCATAATAATGTATTGAGTCAACTGTTTTTGTAAAAGAATTTACTTTCAATTTTTTTTGGCGTGAGTGAAAAGCATTTAAATAATCAATAAAGTTTTTAGTATACTCTATAAAAGTTCCCCTCCTTTTGTAACCACCCCCAAAATTTAACCAATAGGATGTACATAAGTCTTCGCACAAATAAACTCCATCAACTTTAACATGATTAAAAAGTTCTTCAAAGCTTACTATTTGTTGTTTCATTCCATGTCCCCCGTCATCGATTAAAATATCTATTTCAGGGATTTCTTTTACTACTTGTTTTAAAAACTTTCTGTCAGATTGAGATCCAATAAAAACTTCTATATTTTTTTCTTCTAACAATTTACATTTAGGATTAATATCAATTCCGTATATCTTTGCTTTATCTCCAAAGTAGTGTTTCCACATTTGAAGACTACCTCCTTGAGATACACCTATTTCAAGTACAACAATCTCTTTATCTCTAAATCTATTAAAATGTCGCTCATATATGTCAAAATAATGACTCAATTTATGTATTAGTCTAGAGTTGTTATTTCTAAAATATTTTTCTAAATCTGACTTTTCTTTCATGTGTGAATTTTAAATAATAATGTGCAGAATCAATTGACTTTATAAATTTATGTAATTGAGATGTTTTAACTTTCTTTATTTTCAAACTAATTTTATATTATAATATAACTTGAGATAACTCCGCCAGATTTCCATTGCATAATCGGTTTATCTATGGTGTTTGATAAAAAATCTAAAGCTTTAGTTTCACCACCAAGTTTATTCTCATCAATAGCAATTATAGCGCCTTTACTTAAATATTTTTTTAAAATCATTAATGAATTTTTAGCAGTTTGATAATCATTACAATCAACATAAATTAAACTAATTTTTAAACCTCCTTTTGAAAAAGAATAGATCCCTTTATTTAAAAAGTCTTCTAATGATTTTGGAAGTGAACCTTTAATCAAGCTAACTACTTCAGAGAGATTGTTTTGTGACATTCTTAATTTAACGTCATCAAACGAAAAACTGGTATGAGCTTTAGGATCAAAATGTTTATTTGATTCTAAAACATTATTTGGATAACCAGAGAAAGTGTCAAAACCATATACTTTTTTATATTTTTCTTGATTGTTGAGTTTGATAAAGCTCCCGAAGATCATTGAATTTCTTCCAGAACCTGTTCCAAGTTCTATAATATGACCTGGCACATCTTTTATTAATTCATAGAGTCTATAATGACCTAATATGTAATTTATTGACTTATGATTTAAATCATATCCGCTCCATTCCACGAATAATAATTTTTGAATAAATTTTATAAATAAATTAAAAAGTTTTTTCATTTTTTTTAGATTTCCCATATAAAACGGATTGATAATAAAGATATTGTCCAAAACAATCCTGATGTTTAAGGATTTCAAACTCAGTGGGGCAGTACATTCTTAAATAATTGATCTTTGCGATTTCTAACTCTGATGTGTCAAAAATATTAATTGAGTTTTTACACAGACCCATTTTCAATGCACTATTATATTGCTTTTTATTTTTAACGCTTAAATTAATTATCGAAGGATCATACTTACAAATAGCATTTTTTGAATAAAAAAATTGAGAATTGTTAGAAATAAAACCCAAGTATTTCATGATGACACTTTCATCTATTTCTTGAAATGAATCAACATTTATTGTTAAATCAATTTTATTAAGACTCATATAATCTTCGCTTTTTATAAATTCAACTTTTTTAAAATCTTTCTTAGAAAGAACTTTTTTAAGATATTTACTTGAAAGCTTCAACATCCAGTCTAAATCCACTATATAGTATTTATTAATGTTAGGGAAACATTTAATTATCGAGTGAGTTAATCTACCAAAACCAGCGCCAATCTCTAAGATAGATTTAGAATCAGCTAAGACATCTTTTAAAAAGAAAATTTCTTCAACAGAAAGAAGATAATCCATGTCAACTTCTATTCCATAATATTTAATAGTGGTTGGATTTCCGAAATTAGTATTTTTGATTTTTCCGAAATAATATCTCAACCCATCTCCCTTCTGTATTGGACTATAATTAGTTTCTTTAGAATTAATAATCGTATTAGATATTTTTAGGTCTAGATAATTACAAAACTCAAAAAGTAAAGATTTATAATACCTTGAATCATTAGTAATTGGGCTCCAAGTTCCAAGTCTTTTATTAAATCCATTTATACTTCTAAAATCATCTAATAAGCCAATATTTTTGTATTCTAATTTTATTTCTTCCCATAAATTTGTTTTCATAACTTTTTAATAGAATTTTAATTGATTTGTAGACTATCAACTCAAACTAATTTTTATTAGACTTTTTTATATATAAGCTTTTTTATTTTTTTGATCTTATTTTTCTCTGACTTTTTATATGAAGGAAACGAGAATTTTAATTTATCAAGAATACTATATGAAACATTATTACCAAAAAGTTGGAGAATAATTTGTGTTGAAGAAGTAAAATCGATTTCTAAGTGTTTACTGACAAAATCAGAAAGAGGATTTTGATCATTGATTCGATCTTTAATTGATTCGATTTTTAAATCCCTTTCTAAAACTTTTGGATATTCCGGAAAATCATTATTATTAGTGTCCGACACATCAATCCCCAAAACCGATCCAGATAAATCCCGAGAAGACCTGACTAATGAAACACAATTTAAATTATTTTTAACTTTACCTTCTAAAATACTTACTAGCAATAAAATATAACCCCAATATCTTATTGGGGCTAAACTATTTTTTGATTCAATAGAATTAATTACTATATCAAGGGCCTTTAAAATTGTGCCAGATCTATAAATTATATGCGTGTTTTCTTTGAAATTATCAAATGCATTTAAAAGTCTTACTTTTTTATCATTATCGCTTAAACCTTTTTTGGTCCAAGCTTGAAATCCGTATAAACTTGTAAAATTTCTTTTCCTCTTTACCTGAATAATTTGTCCTGTTATAGAAATATATTCTTTGTTTTTATCTAAAAAATTTACTCCCATTTCTAATGAACTTGGAATAGCAAAGTCATCATCGCTTAACAAAAAAAAATACTTTTTTTTAGTGTGATTTATAACGAATTTTTGCATTTCGTAAAAATTCAAATTCGGCAAATGTAACCACTCATCAATTGCAGGAGATTGAATTTTATCTTCCCAAGTATGCTCTGATTGATCAACAATAATTATATATGGTAAAGTCTCTTTTTCAAAACTGTTGTAATACTCTAAAATTCTTTCTAAATATAATTTTCTTTCCCAAAAGGTTATAACTAAAACTAGATCCTTCATTCGATAATTATTTAAAAAGATTTAAGGTATTAGCTATTTGAATTTGAGGAGATCCTAAATATTTAAAACTCGTTTCTTTAAATTTTTTAGATGACACCTCGTAAGACAATTGATTCATAATCGGACTATCAACAAACTGTATTTCTAAATTAGGTACATGCTGTTCAATGATTTCTATAATATCGCTAACTCTTAAATTATTTGTTAAAACATTATATGTTTCGCCATGAAATAGATTGTTGTTTATAACATGTTTAATAGAATTTGAAGCGTCTTTGAGATCTAGATAAGGCCTCATTTGGTGGTAGTTGTCTTTCCAGACAGTAAGTGGAATCCCAAAAGAGGCCTGCCAGCAGAATTTATTTACCGCAGTATGGAATCTGATTCCTGGTGAAGTTCCATATATAGTTCCAAATCTAAAAATACAAGCTTTTAAATTATATTCTGAAATAAACTTTTTTACCAAAGCTTCCTCCTTTAGCTTTGTTTCTGCATATGGACTTTGAGGATTGAGATCTTCGTCGGTAGAGTTCTCATCAACGATTTCTTTTTGCGAACCGTATACACTTGTGGAAGAAATAAAAATAAATTTAGCATTTTTTTTAGCTGACGATAATGCGAGGTTTTCAGTAATTTTTAAATTATTATTTTCTACCTCATCCTTATTTATAATGCTTGAAGTAGCATCAGTAATAGCAGCTAAATTTAACACTATATCACCTTCTTCTATCAAATGTGAAATATCATAAGTTGTAAGGTCTTCATTTAAAAATTTATTTTTATTTAAGTCTAAATTAAAAAGCGAGCAATACCTTTGAGTGCGAAGATTGTCAATTATTATAACCTTTTCAAATAAACCAGAAATGTCTCTTATAAAATAAGAGCCAATGTGACCCAGACCTCCTGCAACTATTATTTTCATAAAACTGAATTTTTAAATTCTTCAAAATCTCTTATGTAATCATTTTCATCAAATGTAAAATCACATAATACATTCAAAATTGTATTTCTCTTTAAATACGTTTGGTAGGACCAAATTCCAGGAGGGATTAAAATAGCAGTATTAAATTCTTTTAAATTAAAAGTTATTTCGTCAAAACCATCGAAGCAATAAACATCCACATCACCATTTGAACAAAATAATAGTTGTGAACAAACTTTATGAGAATGAAATCCTCTTTTCTGATTTTTGTCAGATTTTACAGCAAAAAATCTATTGAACTTAATATTGTCTAAAACAAATAAACTTCCGTTTGTTTCAAAAAATTTTGGGATTTTAACAGTCTTTATGTCGCTTATTTTAGTCATTAAACTATATATTATTAAGTTTTGTTAAATCCATTAAGATACTAAAAGACTTAGTTTTTTCTTCTTCTGTTGCCACTTTAGGCAAGATATTTTTTTGCCTGCTACTGACAAAATCATAAATAGATTGTGATTGACTGCCAATATTCAGAATCCCGTTTAAATCGATATATTTTAATAATATTTCAGGCATTTCATCAATCCATATTGAACTTTTGAAAATATTGGTATAAGCAAATTTATGTGGAAATGGAAATTGTGTCATGGCTACCCTCAAAATTAAATGATCATCGTGCATCATTACGGCACATTCGCCTCCAAGTTTAGACCACGAATATTTATTACAAGGCTTAACAGGACTATACTCATCAAAATTTTCTCCAGGTCCATAAACATAGTCTGTAGAAATGTATATTATTTTTTTTTTGAATTTAATACACGCTTTCACAATATTAGAAGTTCCAATAATATTAGTATCTATTGACTTAACCGGATTTTTATCGTGAATAATCATTGGTCTAGTTAAAGCAGCTGTATGAACTAAAATATCAAAATCAGTGTTTAAAAATATCTCTTCCACATTAGAATAGTCAGTAATATCTAACTCATTTTTATTAAAGAAAATGTGGTTTTTTATATCCAATTTTTTTAATTCTGAGCATAAATTACCATCTCCTCCTGTAAATAAAAATTTTCGAGCCATTAAAACATATTTAGTGGATGCCTAATCTCATCGTTCAAATCATAAACCCCTGAAGTAAAGTAGACTATATTTAACTCTTTGATTACTCTATATCTATGCCCAATCATTTTATCAAACTTATAAATTATTGGCTTTAATTTTGGATTGACAGTAAAACAAACTTTATTCAAATAGGTCTTAGAATTTACCCTTAAATCAATGAGTTCAACTTCAATTATTCCTGAAATTACATAATTCCATTGGGTCTGAATTTTATGAGAATGCCACCCCTTTTCGATTCCAGTATTGACATAAGAATGGCTAACCTGAAGCAC
>JGI20159J14440_10001122_pt1 | contig 19452 bp, 18 predicted proteins | sample COG_09_FD_14440 | JGI IMG/M metagenome (IMG submission 14440) | reverse complement strand
GTTTCAAGGTCAGACTCATATTTCCAAACTCGATTTTGTAGAATATTAATACTTTGTGGTTGATTATTTTGATTTAAAAATAAGATTATATCCATTTCTTTCTGGGTTAATTTAAGCTTTTTTTCTTTGTCGGAAATAACTCTAGAATTAAAATTTAAAGAATAGTTTTTTATATTTAAATTAGATTGAATATTATACTTTTGTTTTATTAAACTAATATTAAGATCTTCAATCAATTTAACTAAAGGCACTGGCTTGTCAGGTAGTGTAATGATTTGCTGTTTATCTAAATTTTTTTTAAATCTAAGTTCATGGTCAATTTTTTTTGTTATAATCAATGAATTTTTTAAATCATTTTTAATTGAAAAATCTATAAATTTTTTTTTGTCTATGTAATGATAAATTTCAAAACTTAAATTTTTTTTAATTTCTTCTAATATATCAAATAATACTTTAAAATTTATAATATGAATATTATGTTTAACCATTTAGAGTAACCTTATGCTAATTTTTTTAAAAAATAAAGATACGTTGGTTGTTGATGATTTTAAATTTAAGTGTTCTATTGGTAAAAATGGAATATCAAAAAATAAGGTAGAAGGAGATAAGTGCACACCACAAGGAATTTTTGGACTGGGCCCATTATACTTTAGAAAAGACAGAAATTATAAACCAGAAACAAATATTAAAACAAAAATAATCAAAAAAAGCATGGGATGGTGTGACGATCCTAAAAATAAATTATATAATAAAGAAATAATTATAGATAAATTTATTAAACACGAAACACTGTTTAGGAAAGATAGTATTTATGATTACCTACTTGTAGTTAAATATAATACCAATAAAAGTATACCATTTAATGGAAGTGCAATTTTTATACATTTAACAAATGATTACAAACCTACGGCAGGTTGTATTGCATTAAAGAAAAAAGATTTTTTAATAATGATAAAATTAATAAATAAAAAAGTGAAAATTAAAATCAACTAAGATCTTTGACCAAATATTTTGGAACCTACTCTAATAAAAGTAGAATTAAAATTTATTGCATCTAAATAATCATTAGACATGCCCATACTTAATTCTTTTAACTGAGTTTTTTTAATGAGCTCAAGCATTTTAGCAAAATAGATTTTAGGGTTTTCATTTGCTGGTGGGATACACATTAAACCAATTATATCTAAATTTAAATTCTCTATACAATTTTTAACAAAATCTGTTAAATTTTCTAAATCTATTCCATTTTTTTGGGCTTCATTTCCAATATTTACTTGAATAAATATTTTAGGTCTAAAGTTTTTTTTTTCTTGTTCTTGAGAAATTTTTTTTGCTAATTTAGCACTATCCAGTGAATGAATATAATCAAAGAGAGGAATTGCATATTTAACTTTATTCGTCTGTAATTTTCCAACTAAATGTAGCTTTATTTTTTTAAAATCATACTTGATTGTAGTCCACTTTTCTTTTGCTTCTTGTACTTTGTTTTCTCCATAATGTACATGACCATAATTTATTAATGGCAAAATTTCACTTATCGGAAATGTTTTCGAAATAGCTATGATTTCTGTTTTATTTTTTTTAAACTGTATTTCTTTTTTAATTAATAATAAATTATTAAGTGATTTATGCATAAATATAATAAAATTTACTATTTTATAGATGATTTTGATATAGATGAAATTAAAAAAATAAACAAAAATATTTCATTAATATACAGAAATTATAAAAAAAAATACAAAATCGATTTAATTAAAAAAATTAGAGATTTTTGTATTAGAGAAAAAAGAAAATTTTTTATTTCAAATAATTTAAAAATTGCAAAAAAATTGAAACTTGATGGAGTCTATATTCCTTCTTTCGAAAGAATAAAAAAATTTAGAAATTTAAATATAAACAAAAATTTCACAATTATTGGCTCAGCCCACAACATGGCTGAAATAATTAATAAAAAAGAACAAGGATGTTCAGAGATATTTGTATCTCCTATTTTTAAAAAGCAAAAATACAAATTCAATTTAGGTATTAAAAAATTTAATTTAATGACCAACTCTTTGGATGTAAAAATTATTGCTCTAGGAGGTATTAACTCTTCTAATTATTCTAGATTAAAATTAACTAATTGTGATGGGTTTGCCGCAATAAACTGGATAAAAAAAACCGGCCTAAAATAAATTAGGCCGGTTTAGTAATCTTAAATGTATTAACTAGAATGCGAAAGATACAGATAATTCTGTTTCTTCGTATTTCATAGCAGTTACACCACCAACGTTATCAGTTTCATACATTGAAGCAGCTAAAGTCATAGCTCCCATTGAGTATGAAGCTTGGATAGCAGTCATTTCTACTTCCAATAACGCAGCTGTATCTGAAACCGCTTGAGTTGTTTCATTTTGTTGAGCGTAAGACACTGAGAAATCACCTTGAGTTATAGCGATACCCATCATGTCAGCTTCAATATCAGCTCCAACAGAAGCAGCTACTGAGTCTTGGTGAGCACTGTCAACATAAGTTTCTTGGTAACCAACGCTTAATGGTCCAACGTTTAATAAAGCATAACCTGTAGCTCTGTTAACACCAAAATCATCAGTACCATCATCTTCAACTTCTTCAACACCAGCACCTAGAGTTAATCCAGACTCATGAGCAACTTTAGCTACATAAGCTACACCGCCTCTAGAGTTTGCACCAACACCACCAGCAGACGCAGGGCCTGTACCAGAGTTTGGATCATAAGTTACAGCAGCACTAACAGTAGTTCCCATTCCTAAAGATAGAGCAGGAGTTCTGTAGTCAACTGAACCTGATTGAGTTGACACACCAAATGAGTGTGTAGAAGCAGCGTGAGAAGTACCATCCCATGGCTCTTCATAAGCTTTTGGCATTACGTCATCAATTGATGTTGCAGCAGAACCGAATACATCATTGAATTGTACAGTTCCTAAAGAACCCATACCAATAGTTAATTGAGCAGATGAGTTAATACCACCTGATGTTGCTGTGTTAGCTTGTTCTAAATCTAACGCAGTAAAAACACTTACAGTCCAACCATTATCTAGTTCTCCTGAAGCATTAAAATAAAGGTCAGTGTCAACACCAAAACCTTTACCACTTGAAGCAGTACCGTCATTCGAACCGTTATCTTGAGTCGAATATACTACTTGAGCATCTCCTGTTACTGCGTATTCAACCGCATTAACAGAAAACATAGCTAGTGATCCAGCAAGAGCTGAAAGACCAACTTTTTTAAAGTTATTCATAGTATTTCCTTTTGTTATTTGTTTATTCATATGAATGCTTGATAAATATCATTTTTGATTAAATTTAATGTTTTTTTTAGCATAAATACTCAATATTTTTGATTATGTTGCAATTATGCAACAGAAATAAGCTTTTGAATTAGCCATTTATTGAGTTAAACCATCATCAATGATGCCTTTATATAAAATTCTTAAAAATCTCTGTTTATTATGTCTAATTTTAGTTTTTGCTGCAGGCTGCAATCCCTTGAAAGATATTGATTGGAGTAAAAAACAAGAACCAGATGGAAAAGAAAGAGCAAGAAAAAATGTACGAGAAGGAAAAGGTTTTTCTATGGGTATTGGTAAGGGCACCAAAGGAACAAATTTTCAGTTTGCTTCATCTAATCCTATGTGGCGTTCAACTTTAGATGTTTTAAATTTTATAACAATTGCAACTGTTGATTATGCGGGTGGCCTAATTATTACAGATTGGTATTCAGAAAATAACAATAATGAGGCTATCAAAATCACTGTCCGTTTTTTAAGTGATGAAATTAGATCTGATGGATTAGATGTCATGTTGCATAAAAAAACGTGTGATCAAAATAATAATTGTAATATTTCAAAGATCAACAATGATGTAATTTTAGAAATAAAAGATGCAATATTAAAAAAAGCAGCCACATTAGATGCTCAAGATTCTAAAACTGCAAAAGAAAATAGGCCTAAAAAAAAATGGGGCGGAAATAAATAAAGATATAATCTTAATAAAATATAGTGGAAAGATATAATTTTAAAACCATTGAAGAAAAATGGCAAAAAAATTGGGAAGTAAATAAAACTTTTGAAACTAAAGTAGAAAAAAATAAAAAAAAGTTTTATTGTTTAGAAATGTTTCCATACCCATCTGGTAAAATTCATATGGGTCACGTCAGAAATTATACGATAGGTGATGTCCTATCTAGATTTAAAAAACACCAGGGTTATAATGTGCTTCATCCTATGGGATGGGACTCTTTTGGAATGCCCGCAGAAAATGCTGCAAGATTAAATAATTTAGACCCTAAAGATTGGACTGAAAAAAATATTTCTACTATGAAATTTCAGCTAAAACAACTCGGACTTTCCATTGATTGGAGTAGAGAAATTTCAACTTGTTCGCCAGAATACTATAAACACCAACAAACATTTTTCTTAGATTTATATGATAAAGGCTTAGTTTATAGAAAAGAAAATTATGTAAATTGGGACCCGATTGATCAAACAGTTCTTGCAAATGAACAAGTCATAGATGGTAAAGGTTGGCGTTCTGGTGCTTTAGTTGAAAGAAAAAAACTTAATCAATGGTTTTTTAATATATCTAAATTTTCTGATGATCTTCTAGAAGGATTAAATGATTTAGAACAATGGCCCAATAAAGTCAAAGTCATGCAAAAAAATTGGATTGGGAAATCTTACGGTTGTGAAATTGACTTTAAAATTGAAGGCGATTTACCTGTAGAAAAAATTAAATGTTTTACTACCCGCCCCGATACATTATTTGGATTTTCTTTTTTAGCTCTATCTGTAGACCATCCAATTTCTAAATTTTATCAAAACGACAAAAATTTTTTGCAATTTAAAAAAGATTGCTCTAAATCTGGAACAACTGAAGAATCAATAGCTCAAGCTGAAAAATTAGGATTTAAAACAAATTTATTTGCTATAAATCCTCTTGATGAAAATATCAAAGTCCCTGTTTATTTTGCAAACTTTGTTTTAATGGATTATGGATTTGGAGCTATATTTGGATGTCCTGCACATGACCAAAGAGATCTGGACTTTGCCTTAAAATATAAACTCAAAATTAATACCGTCGTTAGGCCAGAAAATAATAATGATGATTTTATTGTTAAAAATGAAGCATTCACTGATTCAGGAATAATTTTTAACTCACAATTTTTGAACAATTTAAAAGCTCCTAATGAGTCTATACCAGAAACTATTAAAATTCTTGAAGAAAAAAAGATTGGAAAAAAAAGGATTAATTTTAGATTAAAAGATTGGGGCGTCTCGAGGCAACGTTATTGGGGGTGCCCAATCCCTGTAGCATATAATAAAAAAAATGAAATTATTAAAGTTCCGTTGGAATTATTACCCATAACTCTTCCAGAAAACATCGACCTTAATACAAAAGGTAACCCTCTTGATCACCAAATTAAATGGAAAAAAATTATAATAAACGATGAAGAGTGTACTATGGAAACTGATACTTTAGACACATTTGTTGATTCATCTTGGTATTTTTTAAGATTTTGTTCACCTAATAATAAAAAATATGGTTTTGATAACGATGAGATAAATTATTGGATGCCAGTAGACCAATATATAGGAGGTGTTGAGCATGCAATTTTGCATTTATTGTATTCTAGATTTTTTATGCGTGCATTAAACTTTAACAATAAATTGTTTCAAAATACCGAGCCTTTTAAAGGCTTATTTACCCAAGGCATGGTTTGTCACGAAACATATAAAGATCAAAACAATAAATGGCTAAATCCTAAAGATGTTGTTTCAGAAAATGGAGTAGATTTTCATATAAAGGACAAACCTAATCAAAAAGTATATGTGGGTCCGCCCGAATCTATGTCCAAATCAAAAAAAAATACTATAGATCCCGAGGAAATGATTAAAAACTATGGAGCTGATGCTGTTAGATTGTTTATACTTTCTGATAGTCCACCTGAAAAAGATGTTCAATGGTCAGAGCAAGGAATGCTTGCTTCCTACAAGTTTATACAGAAATTTTGGTTACTTCATCGGTCAATAAAAGAAAAGATTTTAAAAGAAACAGAAGAGATGTCCAAAAAAAAGGAGCTTGAATTTCTTCAATTTATAAATCAATTGATTAATAAAATTACAAAAAACTTAGAAAGTTTTCACTACAATGTGATTGTTGCAAATTTCCATGAAACATACAATTTTTTAATTAATATAATTAAAGAACCAATAGATAGGCAAATTTTATTGGAAAGTTATTTAAAAATTTTAAAAATTATGAGCCCAGTTATTCCTCACATTACATCAGAATGTTTACAAGAAATGGGTGAAAAAACAAACGTAGTTTGGCCAAAAGTTGATAAAAAATATATTGAAAAAACAAATAGACAAATTGTTGTTCAAATTAATGGAAAGAAGAGAGGTCTTTTTGAAACAAATAAAGAAATGAACGAAAAACAAATTATAGATGTTATTAAATTAATGCCATTATACGAAAAATACTTTAATAATGTTAAGGTCACAAGAACTATTTACGTAAAAAATAAATTGATTAATTTGATAATTAAATGAAGAAAATCGTTCTATATTTCTGTATGAGTTTTATTTTAAGTTGTTCGGGCTATACACCAATATTATCAACAAACAATTTAGATTTCTATATTAACAATATTGAAAACTTAAGTAACGACAAAATTACAAAACAAATAACAAAAAAACTTAAAAACTTAAGAGTTAAGAATTCAAATAAAAAAATTTATAACTTAAAAATCAAAAGTAAAAAAAATACGATTGTTGCCTCAAAAGATATTAAAGGTGATCCTTTAATATATAAAATGCTAGTAGATGTTTCTGTCAGCGTTATTTATAACCAAGAAGAAATAAATAAAATCACACTAAATGAAAAATTTAGTTTTAGAAATAGTTCAAATAATTTTGATTTAAATCAGTACAAACGAAATATAGAAAATAATTTGATTAACAAAATTAGTGACGATTTAATTCTAAAATTACAAATACTATAAATGATAATAAAATATTTTGAATTAAATAAAGTTGATCTGAATAAAAATTATTTTTTTCTCTTGCATGGTGAAAATCAAGGATTAAAAAATGAATTGATAGAAAATAAATTTAAAAGAAACTATTTAGAAAAATCATATAATTACGATGAAAATGAAATATTAAATAATAAAGAAAATTTTTACGACAATATTTTATCAAATTCTTTTTTTGAGAATGAGAAATTAATTATAATTAATAGAGCAACAGATAAAATAACTAATATTATAGAAGACATTCTTGAAAAAAAAATAACTGATTTAGTTTTGGTGTTAAACGCAAACACTTTAGAAAAAAGATCTAAGATTAGGTTGTTTTTTGAAAAAAATAAAGAAACAATCTCAATTCCATTTTATGAAGATAACAATCAAACATTGATGGCAATTGTTAATAACTTTTTTAGAAGTAGAAAAATACTAATTGCTCAACAATCAATAAACATATTAGTGAATAGGTGTAGGGGCGATAGGCAAAATTTAAATAATGAACTTCAAAAAATAGAAAGTTTTATTTTAAATAAAAATAAAATTGAGATTGATGACCTTCTAAAACTTACTAACCTAGCTGAGAATTATAATGTTTCTGAACTTGTAGATTCTTGTTTGGCTAAAAATAAAAGAAAAACCATAAATATCCTTAATGAAAATAACTATTCTCTAGAAGATTGTATTATAATAATAAGAACTTTTTTAATTAAATCAAAAAGACTTTTAAAATTGAGTACAGATTATGAAAATGGCAAAAAAATTACAGATGTTATTTCTTCGTATAAGCCTCCTATATTTTGGAAAGATAAAGCGATTGTGGAAGATCAAATAAAATCTTGGTCTTATATTAACGTAGAAAAGTTAATTTATAAGATTAATGAAATTGAACTTTTAATAAAGAAAAATTCAGATATTGCTATAAATGTGTTATCTAATTTTATAATTGAGCAAGTAACTTCAGCTAATAATTAGTTTTTATAATTTCGATAATTTTATTTAGTTGATCAAAATCCTTATAATCAAATATTATAGATCCCGAATTGTTTTTTTTATTTTTTATCAAAACATTTAATCCGACTTTATCAATTATAGAACTTTCTAAAGCTTTTAAATTTGTGTCTTTAAAACTTTTAGTAGATTGTCTTCTTACCTTAAAAATTTTTACAAAATTTTCTGCTTGCCTGACTGATAAACTTTTTTCTATGATTTTTTGCGCTACAAAATCAGCATTATCAAGACCAACCAAGATTTTAGCATGACCTGGAGATAATTTTTTAGACTCAACTAATTTTATAACTCCATCAGGTAAAGATAAAATCCTCAAACAATTAGTTATATAACTTCTGCTTTTTCCAATAAATTTAGCAACTTTTTCTTGGTCATACCCAAAATCATTAATTAAACTCTGATAACCTTGCGCTTCCTCAATTGCATTTAAATCGTGCCTTTGAACATTTTCAACTATTGCAAATTCAAGTGATTTAAGATCATCAACCTGCGTAATAACTACAGGTACCTCATGCATCCCAGCTCTCTGAGCTGCAAGCCACCTTCTTTCTCCAGCAATTATTTCATACTTAGAAATTTTTTCTTTCGATTTTCTTACAATAATTGGCTGTATGATTCCCCTTTCTTTAATTGAATTTGTTAAATCTTGCAAATTTTCTTCATCAAAAATCTTTCTGGGTTGATACTTGTTACTTACTAAATCACTTATTGATAATTTATTAATATTTATTTCTGGCCTATTTTCTCCAATCAATGAAGAAAGCCCTCTCCCTAAACCTTTTTTAATTTTGTTTGAGTCCATTTATGCAGCGCTCCCTATTTTGCCTTCTTGGTTTATAAATTCATCTGTAAAATTAAAATAAGATTTACTACCAGGACATAATTTATCATAAACTAATACAGGCATACCATGAGACGGCGCTTCGGATAATCTCACATTTCTTGGTATTACGGTTGCATAAACTTTATCAGTAAAATAATCTCTAGCCTCCTTTTCAACTTGCGAAGATAGTTTATTTCTTTTGTCATACATGGTTAAAAGAATTCCTCTTATTTTAAGATCTGGGTTCAAACTTATTTTTATTCGCTCTATTGTTTTTATTAGCTGAGTTAATCCCTCTAATGCAAAAAATTCAGTTTGAAGTGGTACTATTAATGAATGAGATGACACTAATGCCATAACTGTTAATAAACTTAGTGATGGAGGGCAATCTATAAAAATATAATCATAAGATATGTCAGAATCATTTAAATATGAGGTTAATTTACCTTTTAATATAAACGCTCTTTCGTTGTCCCCTGCTGTTTCAACTTCTAGTCCTGACAAGTCTACATTTGAAGTAATGATGTCAAGATTTTTAAATTCTGTTTTATTTATTACTTCTGAAATTTTTTTAGTTCCATTTAATACTCCGTATATTGTTTTGCTAGAATTTCCTAAATTTGATAAGCCCAGTCCTGTTGTTGCATTACCTTGTGGATCAAGATCAATTACTAAAATTTTTTTTTCTTGTTGGGCTAGTCCTGCAGCAAGATTAATAACTGTTGTTGTTTTTCCAACACCACCCTTTTGGTTTATTACTGAAATAATTTGCATATAATTTATCTTCTAATATTTCTAATATTTAATAAAAATGATTCCTGACTGGTAATGCTTTCTTTTTCTTCATAATCAAAATTCCAGTGCTTTAATGTTTCCTCAAGAATTTTTTTTCCTGATTTCCCCATAAATAAAATCAAATTTTTATAATTGTTAAAATTTTTGTGCACTAATTCTAAAACTACAGGTAACGGTTTAAAAGCTCTGGATATTATAGTTCCCGACTCAACTTTTACTGTACTAAAAATATCCTTTTGGACGATTTCTGTATCCAAATTGAGTTTTTTAGATACGTCTCTTAAAAATTCACTTTTATGATAACTTTTTTCGAATAATTTAACCTTTAGCTTTTTATTCATATTTTTTAGCATTATAGCTATAACAATACCTGGAAAGCCACCACCTGAACCTAAATCACAGGTTGTATTTGTATTAAAGTCAACAAAATCAATTATTTGCGCAGAATCTATTATATGCCTATCCCTTATAGTTTTATTGTTTCTATTGTTTTTGCTCACTATGTTAATTTCTTTATTTTTTTTTAATATCATAGATATAAATTCCTCAAAGTCTAAACACGTTTCACGTGAAACATTTAAATGGGAAATTTTATTATAATTTTTAAATATATCATCCATCAAGCTATACGCTTAATAGACCTTCTTTTCACGTGTGACAACAAAATATAAACTGCAGCTGGAGTTATTCCATCAATTCTCAATGCTTGGCCCATTGTTTTAGGTTTTATAGATTTAAACTTATCTTTTACCTCATTAGAAAGTCCTGAAAGCTGATCATAATCAATTTTATCTGGAATAATTAGATTTTCATCTCTTTTGAATGCTAAAATGTCAGCTTTTTGTTTTTTCAAATAACCCCGATAATGGGCATTTATTTCTATTTGTTCATCAATTTTTTTGTCAAAAAAGGGAATATTGGGCCATATTTCTCTCAATTTATTCATATCAACTCCTTTTTGCGTTAATATTTCTATAGATTTCCGTAATATGCCATCTTGTGCGATATTAATATCAAAAGCTTTAATTTTTGTTGGAGAAATTAAAGATTCAGACATTTTATGAGATATTAATTTAATTTTAGAAGCTTTATCCATAAATAAATTTTTGCGAATTTCAGATATAAGACCAATTTTAATTCCCTTCATAGTCAGTCTTTGATCAGCATTATCTGCCCTTAAAGTAAGTCTGTATTCAGCTCTGGAGGTAAACATTCTGTAAGGTTCAGCAACACCTTTGGTAACCAAATCATCTACCATTACACCTATATAGGCATCTGATCTATCAAGTATAAACGGTTCTTGTTTCATATGGGACAAAGCAGCATTAATACCTGCAATTAAACCTTGTGCCGCTGCCTCTTCATAACCTGTAGTTCCATTTATCTGACCAGCTAGGTAAAGATTGTTTATTTTTTTTGTTTCTAGTGTTAAAAATAGCTCTCTAGGATCAATATAATCATATTCAATAGCATAACCTGGCCTAATAATTTTAACATTCTCTAAACCATTGATATTATTGCATATTTCTTGCTGTATTTCTATTGGTAATGAAGTTGAAATTCCATTTGGATATATTGTATAATCATTTAAACCCTCTGGTTCTAAAAATATCTGATGACGTCCCTTGTCTGCAAATTTTACTATTTTATCTTCTATTGATGGACAGTATCTTGGACCAACACCCTGTATACTTCCAGAATACATAGCACTACTCTTTAAATTTTTTTTAATAATTTGGTGAACTTTATCATTTGTGTAGGTCATTCTACATGAAACTTGTTTATTAAAATTTTTGATAGTTAAAAAGGAAAAAAAGGAAGGGTCATCATCTGCAAACTGTTCTTCTAAATTTTGAAACTTTATTGTTCTAGAGTCCAATCTAGGAGGTGTACCAGTCTTTAATCTACCTAGTTTGAATTTGTGTTTTTTGAGTTGTTCGCTTAAACCTGTTGAAGGTTTTTCATCAAATCTACCTGCTGGGATTTTTTTCTCTCCAATATGTATCAATCCATTCAAAAAAGTTCCAGTTGTTAGTATTAGTTTTTCACACAATATTTTTTTTCCAGATATTGTTTCAAAACCACTTATGGTATTTTTATTAAAAATAAATCTAATAACTTGATCTGAAAAAATTCTTAAATTACAATAGTTTAACAGTTTTTCTTGCATAAATTTTCGGTATAAGAACCTATCAGATTGTGTTCTTGGCCCCTGTACAGCTGGACCCCTACTTCTATTTAATAATCTAAATTGGATTCCTGATTTATCTGCAACTTCTCCCATGACACCATCNAGAGCATCAATTTCTCTAACNAAATGTCCCTTGCCAAGACCTCCGATAGCCGGGTTGCANGACATCTCACCAATAGTTTCAATTTTATTTGTGAANANNGCAGTGTTCACTCCAAGNCGTGCAGATGCTGCGGCTGCTTCACANCCTGCGTGNCCTCCACCAATAATAACTACNTCGAATGATAAATNATTTTNCATNANTTAAATTTATAACTGATAAAANAATTTACAAGAAGACAGTATTTATTTTCTTTAATTATTTATCTNATAAAAACATCAATTTACACTTAAATTGATTTAATAAGTCTTATTTATCAACGATAATCCNAAAAATTATGCAAAAAAGGTAGATTAATGATCATTATTTGCCAATACAAAAATCGTTGAAAATACTACCTAATATCTCTTCTACATCAACTTTTCCTACAATCATACCAAGATGTCTTGTAGCTAAACGAAGATCTTCGGCTGCTTTATCAAAATCTTCGTCTTTATTTTTTTCTTCAAAGCTTTCTAAATATTTCAAACATTGATTGAGGTGATCTCTGTGCCTTGCTCTTGTTATTAAAATATCATCACTGGAAATAAACTTGTTTTTTAATTTTTCTTTAATCTTTAAAATTAAATTATCTAAATTTAAATTATCTTTTATAGAAATAAAAATGTGATCAAGATTTTTTATATTTTGAACTACATTTTTTTCTTCTAAATCTGATTTATTAACTATTAAAATTGTGTTCACGTCAATCAAATCTTTCAAAAACCCATTAAAATCAACGTTTTTTGGCTCTATTACTATAAGTTTTAAATCCGCATCCTCTGCTTTTTCAAATGCTAACTTTATTCCTTTTTTTTCAATTTCATTTTTAGATTCTCTGATACCTGCTGTATCAGAAACTATTACTGGAAATCCATCAATATTCAAATGGGTTTCTATTACATCTCTTGTTGTCCCAGCAATTTCTGAAACAATTGCAACATCTCTATTTGATAAATAATTTAATAAACTTGATTTGCCAGCATTAGTTGGGCCGACGATTGCAATTTTAAACCCTTCTCTAATTCTTTCACCAACTCTTCCATCTTTTAAGATTTTTTTTATGGCTAGTAAAACCTCACTAGAATTTTTTTTTATATTATTTAAAATGTCTTTTGGTAAATCTTCATCTGGAAAATCTATTTTTGCTTCAACATTTGATAAAATCTTTAAAAGCTTTTCTCTCAATATATTAAAAGCTTGGGAGGATTTACCATTCATAATTTTTATAGCTTGCCTTCTTTGAATTTCAGTTTCAGAAGATATTAAGTCTGCAATACTTTCTGCTTTGAGCAAATTTATCTTACCATTTTGAAAAGCAAGTTTTGTAAACTCTCCTGGCTCTGCCAAACGGCAATTATCTATTTTAGAAATTGATAAATGCAATGCTTCAATTACAGCTTTACTACCATGGACGTGCAATTCTGCCATATCCTCCCCTGTGTAGCTCCCAGGAGCAGGAAACCATAATATTAAGCCTTCATCGATGAGTTCAGAAGTGTTGATATTGTTTATTTTTCGCAGTGTTGCAACTTTTGGTATTGGTAGAGACTTATTTGTTAATAATTCTAGAACTCTTTTAGTTTCTTTGCCTGATATTCTTATTACAGCAATTCCTGATACACCAGCTCCTGTTGATAGGGCATAAATAGTCATCCTGAGAGTATACCTGTATTATCATAAATTCAAAGCCAACTTGTAACTACCTCTATAGGATAATATTATTAATTTGTTTTATAAAATTTACGTTAAACTTTTTAATATCAAATAAAGGAGATGATAATGACTTTTCTCTTAAAGTTTTTCTTAATTGACTTAAACTCTCAAAGTTTGATGAGGCAAGTTTTCCTTTATTTATAAAATCTTTTTTATCTATTCCTATAAATTGATCTAACTTTAGATTTTTATTAATACTATATCCATACCGTGAATTGAAAGTTTTACCTTTAATTGTTAAAATAGGGACACCCATCCATACAGACTCAAAGCTTGTTGTGGCACCATTATACGGAAAAGAATCTAATGCAATATCAATTTTATTATAAGATCTAAGATGATCACTATAGCTTTTTGTACGTTCTAAAAACTTTATATTCTCTGGTAGAACTCCCCTTTTTTTGAATTTCTCCATTAATATGTCTGTTCCTAATTCATTTTGAGAATTTGATGTTTTTAATATTAATTTTGATTTTACATTTAATAAGAGTTCACTCCATATATCTACAGTTTGCTCTGAAATTTTAGCATAGTTATTAAATGACCCAAATGTTATATAACCATTTTTTAATGCTGGTAAATCTTCAATTTTTATTTTCTCTTTTATTGGTATGTGACAATTCCATATATCTGGTAATTTAAGGATTTTTTCTGAATAATATTCAGTTTTATCTAAAACATTGTGGTCTGCTATTATATAATCCATTTCTTTAAGACCAGTAGAGTTTGTATAACCAATCCATGATATTTGTTTAGGTGCCGATCTGTGTTTAAATATTTCTAATTTTGACCCTCCCGTATATCCCACTAGATCAAATAAAATGTTAACATTGCTACTTCTGATTAAATTTACAACACCAACATCGTCCAAATTATATAAATCATGCCATTCTTTAAATAATCCCCTTAATTCATTTGTTCTAAAATCCTGAAGGTTTGGTTTTGTTAAATTAAAAGCAACTGTTTCAAAATTATTTTCATTAAGCGCTTTAATTGTTTCAATCAAAAAATTGATTACCGCGTGCTGTCTTAGATCAACTGAAAAAAAACCAATTTTTTTTTTTTTAATATCTTTGTGATACTTAAAATCTTTTAAAGATTCGTTATTATTTTTTATTGTTTCGATATATTGTGTACACAAATCAAAATATTTTTTCTGGTCATATGTCGATGAATAATTAGAAATAAAAATTAAATTTTTCCAGACCGAGGGTGTAGCATCATTTTTTTTAATTATATTTTCATAAAAATTTATTGCCAGATCTATATTACCCAATTGAAAATTAATTCTCGCTAAAAGAAAACAGGTTTTAAAATCATAATCAACTTTTTTTAAGTGTTGATTGAGTAGTTCTAAAACATTGTCGTAAATTAATGTTTTGAGGCTAGTTTCAGCAAAATTATATAACGCATCTAAAAAGAAATTGTCTTTATCATATGCTTTTTTAAATAAATTTTGGGCCTCTAGTGCTACTATCTTAGCCTCTGCTGAATCTAAATTTTTTTTTGATAATTTTGACACACCAAGTAAATTTAATAAAAAAGAATTTTCTTTTTCACTTTCATTAAGTGATAAAATTATTTCTTCTATTTTTTTAAAGTTTTTATTTTTAATTAATGGGATAAGTAAAAACTTTGTTTGTTCTGTTAATTTGTTCATACCAAAAAATATTAATATAGAAATATAACACAATTAACTATTTAAGTAATTAGTGTATGTGATTATTAGATTAAAAATTTAATTTAAGCAGGCTTATTCATTGAATTGAAGAAATCTGAATTACTTTTTGTTTCTTTTAATTTAGAATTTATAAATTCTATCGCATCCATCGTTCCCATAGGAGCAATAATTCTTCTAAGAACATTCATTTTTTGAAGGTCATTTTTATCGAATAGCAATTCCTCTCTTCTTGTTCCAGATTTAGTTATATCAATTGCTGGGTAAATTCTTTTTTCTGCAATTTTCCTATCTAATACTGTTTCACTATTTCCAGTTCCTTTAAATTCCTCGAAAATTACTTCGTCCATTCTACTACCAGTGTCAATCAAAGCTGTCGAAATAATTGTTAAAGACCCACCTTCTTCAATATTTCTTGCGGCTCCAAAAAATCTTTTTGGTCTTTGTAATGCATTTGCATCAACACCCCCAGTTAAAACTTTTCCTGAACTTGGGATCACAGCATTATATGCTCTACCTAGTCTTGTTATAGAGTCTAACAAAATAACCACATCTTTTTTATGTTCAGTTAGTCTTTTTGCTTTTTCAATCACCATCTCGGCTACAGCTACATGTCTTGAAGCCGGCTCATCAAATGTAGAACTAATAACTTCACCTTTTACTGTCCTTTGCATATCTGTTACTTCTTCGGGTCTCTCATCAATCAGTAAAACCATCAAATAACTTTCTGGATAATTTTTGGCAATTGAGTTGGCAATGCTTTGCAAGATCATTGTCTTACCTGCTTTAGGTGGAGAAATGATTATCGACCTTTGACCTTTTCCAATTGGGCTCACAAGATCAATCAATCTTGGAGTTAAATCAGGTTTTTTTTCAACCTTAATTGTTTCAACTTCCATAACCATCTGTTTATTTGGATATAGTGGAGTTAAATTATCAAACGCAATTTTATGACGTGCTTTTTCAGGTTCTTCAAAATTTATTTTGCTAACTTGTAATAATGCAAAATATCTTTCACCTTCTTTGGGGGCTCTAACCGGACCCTCAACAGTATCTCCTGTTCGTAAACCAAACTTTCTTATCTGGCTTGGGCTTACATAAATATCATCTGGCCCAGGTAAGTAATTTGACTCCATTGCTCTCAAAAAACCAAATCCATCTTGTAATAACTGTAAAACGCCTGCTCCTGTTATTTCTTCCTTTTCAGCAACTTTTTTTAATATAGCAAATAAGATTTCTTGTTTTCTAAGTGTGCTAGCATTCTCAATGCCTAATTCCTCTGCTTGAGTTATTAATTGTTCTGATGATTTTAATTTAAGTTCTTGAATATTCATGTATGGGGATTTTGTTTAAGATTTGTAAGATAAGATAAATATATATACTCTTTAAAGTATTTCAAGTCTAGATAGGCTTAAAAACAACAATAAAAACAATCAAAATAAGAAATATTGTTGGTACCTCGTTAATTATTCTAAAAAATTTAGATGATTTAGTGTTCTGATCAAGCTTAAAATCATTAAGGAGTTTTAATAAATATAAATGGTAAAAAGTTAATAAAAGAACCAAAAATAATTTTAGTTTAATCCAAATTGTAGAAAGTATATCAAAACCCAAAATAGAAATTAAAAACAAACCTGAAATCCAAGCCAAAACCATAGCAGGAGTCATAATATAAAAATACAATTTTCTTTCCATTGTTTTAAATATAAGAGAAATATTTTCATTTGTTATATTTTCAGCATGATAAACAAAAATTCTGGGTAAATATAAAAGTCCGACCATCCAGGAAATTAAAGCTATCAAGTGAAAACTTTTTAAAAATAAATAACTATTCATAATTAAAACATGGACATTTTTTAAAATTCGATGGACACTGTATCTTGGGTGGATAAAGACTTTCACTAATCTTATACTCATTTTTTTTAATTATTAATTCTGACATTGCTTTAATAAAATTATCGTTAGTACCAAGCGCAGGAACTCTCGTATAATTTTTACATCCATTAGCATCTGCTAGTGCCTTATATTCTATATCTAATTCTACCAAAGTTTCTGAATGTTCAGAAACAAAAGCAATTGGAACCAAAACAATATGATTGCCAATTTTAGAGTTTTCAATAATTATATCTTCTGTTGACGGTCCAATCCACTTTAATGGACCTACCCGACTTTGATAACTTAAAATCCAGTCTAAATTTTCATCATTTAAACCATCAACTACCTTTTTAACCGATTGTTCTACTTGCCATTGATAAGGGTCTCCCTTTTTAATATTTTTTTCAGGCAGACCGTGAGCAGAAAAGATTAATTTGAATTTTTTAAGGTTCTTAATTTTTTTTTTTATTTCTTCTATATGAGCATTAATAAAATTTTGATCTGTTGGATAACAACAAATAGTACTTGTTTTAACATTATAGTTATTTTTTTCACAAACATCTCTCCACTCTTTAATGGAAGACCCTGATGTAGCTGCAGAATATTGTGGATAGAGAGGCATTAAAATAATTTCATTTGGATTAAATAACTTAACACGTTTAATTACATTTTTGGCCCTTGGATTCCAACAACGCATTACTATAAAACATTTATATTCATTTTCCTTTTGACTTTGATTTAGATTAGTTTCAAGGACACGGGACTGTTCTTCGGTTAATTTAAGTATAGGTGATGATCCTCCTAATTCTTCATAAATTTTTTTTGCAATGGGCGCCCTTCTACTAGAAATTAATTTTGCTAGAGGATATCTAAATAAAGTGGGTAAATTCAAAATTGCTGGGTCGTTAAATAAATTAAACAAAAAAGGTTTTACATTTTCTATTTTGTCTGGGCCCCCAAGATTAAATAAAATTATTGCTTTTTTCATTTAATAATCTTTTACAGTTTTAACTAAATAATCAACCATTTCAGGTTTGGTTTTTTGTAAAATTCCATGTCCTAAATTAAAAATATATGGATGGTCTTTAAAAATTTCTAAATATTTTAATGTTTGTATTTTTAAATTGTTAGTGTCTGTTAATAATATTTTTGGGTCAAGCCCACCTTGAATTGGTATGTTTATAGTTTTAGATATGTTAATAGGGTCTACTTCATAATCAATATTAACAACATCTGGTTTGACAATATCACAATAATTTTTATAATTTTTTATTCCTCTTGGAAAACAAATTACAGGTATGTTTAATGATTTTATATAATTTACTAGATTTAACGTTGGAATATATACATAGTTTGGTAGATCCTTTTCTTCTAAGAGACCAGCCCAACTATCAAAAATTTGAATTATATCTGCACCATTTTTTATTTGATAATTAATGTGTAATTTTAAAAATTTTTCTATTATTATCAAAACTCTGTTTATTAAAAATTTATCTTTAAAAAAATTTTTTACAAGTTCATTTTTTGGTGAATGTTTATTTATCATATAAACCAAAAGAGTCCAAGGTGCACCTACGAAACCAATTAGGTTTTTGTTTTTAATTAATTTACTTTCTGAAACTTTCTGTATTGATTTATAAACTGGATATAATTTTTCTAAAAAATCAATTTCATCTACTTTAGAAATAATTTTTAAATCTAAAAAACCTAACTTTGGACCTAAGTTTTTTTGAAATTCTACTTTTTGGTTCAATCCATAAGGTAGCATTAAAATATCAGAGAAAATTATTGCAGCATCTAACTCGAACCTTTCTAATGGTTGAAGAGTAATCTTTGAACATAAATTTTCATTTAAACATAAATTAATAAAATTTGGATTCAATTTTCTAATCATTCTAAATTCTGGAAGGTACCTTCCTGCTTGTCTCATTAACCATATAGGTGTATTTTTAGTATTTTTATTTATTATTGTTTTTTCAATAAGGGTCATAATAATAAGTAAATATATAATTATAGTATTAGTTATATAATATGTGAATAATGGTAATTAATTGTTTTTCACAATTTATACAATATTTCTTGATAATTAATCCTTAATAAAGCTTAAGTATATTGTTTAAATTGAAGCTTTATTTAATAATATTACAAAAAATGTATATTAATAATTAACAAGTTTATT
>JGI20159J14440_10001119_pt1 | contig 19482 bp, 14 predicted proteins | sample COG_09_FD_14440 | JGI IMG/M metagenome (IMG submission 14440) | reverse complement strand
AACGTCAACGGTAATTACAATGGTTATTTTGGGGTAGGTTATTCCAAGCAGATTAAAAAAGACAGTGTTTATTCCATGAATTTGAATATTAGGCCCAACGCGAATTTCTCTAAGAATGTAGGCTTCTCAAATGGGCAATTACTTAAAACGACCTCTTATAGTCTGAATCCTTCCGTGTCTACTTCAATTAATTTCAATGAAAAGTTTCAAATTGAGCCGGGATATTCTTTAGGGTATTCTAGGAGTACTTATAATTTGGAGAACCTTCCAGAGGTATCTGTGTTGAACCACAATGCAACTTTAAAAACAACCACTTTTTGGCCAGAAAATATTATTTGGGGCAATGACATTACCTATAGTTACAATCCAAATGTAGGTCCAGGGTTTGATAAGAACGCCTATTTTTGGAACATGAGTATTGGGGTTCAGCTACTCGAAGACAAGGCTACTTTGAAAGTATTGGCTTATGATATTTTAAACCAAAACATCAATACGCGAAGGACTACTGCAGAAGATTTTATTGAAGATTTTCAAGGCACGGTATTGCAGCAGTATTTTATGCTGAGCTTTAGTTATAAATTAGACAAATTTGGCGGCCAGAAACCAGGGGGCAGAAGTATGCGCTACGGTGGTTAGAATATTACAGTTGTGACTTTATTTTCAGAAGTTCTTCTTTCACTAAAGACAATCGCTTCACGAGGTCTAAATTATCTAGCGTTTTATTTTTAGAGACTTTCAAATGGGCCTTAGCACCTACCAGGGTGTAGCCTTTTTCTTTGACCAAATGATAAATAAGCTGTAGGTTTTTAATGTCTTCAGGGGTAAATTTTCTGTTACCCTTGGCGTTTTTCTTAGGCTTGAGAATGTCAAAAGTAGTTTCCCAAAAGCGAATTAAAGAGGTGTTCACCTCAAACGCTTTGGCCACTTCACCTATGCTGTAATATCTTTTATTGGGCAGGTTGTGCATTAGTCTAAAGATTGGTTTTCTTGGTTGGCAAAACGCAGTAAGTTCTCGAATTCTGCAGGGCTTAAAGTGCCGGTATAGAAGTTAATCGGGTTTATTTTTTTCTTGTCTTTCCACACTTCGTAATGAAGGTGAGGGGCCTGCGAACGTCCAGTACTCCCCACATAGCCAATAATGTCTCCTCTTTTAACCTTTTCTCCCCTTCTCACATTGTACTGACTTAAATGCGCATAGATGGTCACATAACCAAAGCCATGGTCTATGCGAATGTGTTTCCCAAACCCAGTAGCTCTTTGATCTGCTCTGAGGATTCGTCCATTTCCAGTAGCGTAAATTGGGGTGCCTCTTGGGGCTGTAAAGTCCATTCCCCAGTGTTTTTTTCTCACTTTATTGAAAGGGTCAGAGCGCCATCCAAAGCCAGAAGCCATTCTGGTAAGGTCTTGGTTTGAGATTGGTTGTATGGAGGGAATAGCAGCAAGTAGCGCTTCTTTTTTAGAAGCAAGTGTACTTATTTCATCCAGAGATTTAGACTGAACCACCAATTGTTTTTGAAGTATATCTAGTTTTTTCGCGGTATTTACGATAAGATTTGAATGTGCATATCCCTCCAGAGTGGCATACCTGTTTAGTCCTCCGAATCCTGCTTTTCTTTGAGATTCAGGAATTGGATTTGCTTCAAAGTACACCCTATAAATTGTATTGTCTCTGTTTTCAACATCTGCCAAAACAGCTGTGGCTTCATCCATTTTTTTATTGAGTTGCTCAAATTGAAAGTTCAAATTTTTAAGCTCTCTAGACAGACTCAATTCTTTGGGAGTATTTACTATTGATGTATTGAGGAGAAACAGCAAACCAATCATTCCAAATAAAAAAGAGGCCAAAAGGAACAATACCGCCTTTTTAAAACGAGTGGTTTTCTTGTCCGTTATTTCACGGTAAGAAAGTGTATCTGCGTCGTAATAGTATTTTACTTTAGACATCTCTGGAATTTATGCTATTTTTGTGCCGTTGTTAACAGCATTAAAACAAATATAAACATTGTTTTTCTTTCGCTCATAGTTTTGCGTAAAGCTTAAGAAATCTTTGCATTTTTAACATTTTGTTCTCAAGTGTTTTTGACACCAATTAAATCATTAAGTGCCCATGAAATCTCAAGATATTAGAGCCCAGTTTTTAGCTTTCTTTAAAGATAAAAACCATCAAATAGTTCCTTCTTCTCCAATGGTTATTAAGGATGACCCAACCCTCATGTTTACCAATGCAGGGATGAACCCTTTTAAACCGTATTTTTTGGGCAATACCCTTCCTAAAAACCAGCGCGTAGCAGATACTCAAAAATGTTTGCGGGTGAGCGGAAAACACAATGACTTGGAAGAAGTAGGTAAGGATACTTACCACCATACCATGTTTGAGATGCTTGGTAATTGGAGTTTTGGTGTGGCAAAGAATAATGTAGATGGTTATTTTAAACAAGAAGCCATTCAATGGGCCTGGTCTTTATTGGTAGACGTTTTTAAAATAGATCCCAATAGTTTGTATGTGACAGTTTTTGAGGGCAGTAAAGACGCAGATCAATTAGAGATGGATGCAGAGGCATTGTCTTTATGGAAAGCGATTGTACCCGAATCACAAATTTTATTTGGGAATAAGAAAGATAATTTTTGGGAAATGGGCGACCAAGGTCCCTGTGGTCCTTGTTCTGAAATCCATGTAGATATTCGTACGCCAGAGGAGAAAGCCTCCGTTTCAGGAGCTAGTTTGGTCAATATGGACCACCCACAGGTTGTAGAGATTTGGAATTTGGTTTTTATGCAGTTCAATAGAAAAGCCAATGGTATTTTGGAGCCACTGCCTGCAAAGCACGTAGACACCGGTATGGGATTTGAAAGGCTTTGTATGGTTTTACAAGGGGTTCAGTCCAATTATGACACAGATGTATTTACGCCTATTATCAAAGAAATAGAGGTGATTAGCGGCCATTCTTACGGAAAAGATACCCCAACAGATATTGCCATTAGGGTTATTGCAGATCATATAAGGGCCGTAGCTTTTTCTATTGCAGATGGTCAATTGCCAAGTAATACAGGCGCAGGCTATGTTATTAGAAGAATACTTAGAAGGGCCATTCGTTATGGGTTTACTTTTTTAAACACCAAAGAGCCTTTTATGTTTAAACTGGTTCAGGTGCTTTCTAAAACCATGGGAGATGCATTCCCTGAATTAAATTCCCAAAAGCAATTAATTCAAAATGTAATTAAGGAAGAAGAACAATCTTTTTTAAGAACTTTAGAGCAAGGTTTGCAGTTATTAGACACGCTCATTCTTACCGCAAAAGATAAGGTTCTAGCTGGAGAGAAAGCCTTTGAATTATATGACACTTATGGTTTCCCCATTGATTTAACCGCTCTAATACTCTCAGAAAGAGGTTATGCGCTAGACCAATCAGGATTCGAAAAATCCATGCAAGTACAAAAACAGCGCTCAAGGGCGGCTTCTGAAGTATCCAAAGAAGATTGGGAAGTCTTGCTAGAAGACGACACCCAAGAGTTTATTGGTTATGACCTTTTAGAGACGCAGGTTAAAATTGCCAAGTATAGAAAAGTTACTTCAAAAAAAGAAGGAGAAATGTACCAATTGGTATTTAATCTAACTCCTTTTTATCCAGAAGGTGGAGGACAAGTTGGAGATAAAGGCTATTTAGAGGCACCCAACGGAGATGTGACTTATATTGTAGATACCAAAAAGGAAAACAATGAAATTATTCATTTTTCTAGCACACTCCCCAAAGATCCAAGGGTTTCTTTTAAAGCATCTGTAGACAAGAAACAGCGTGACAGAACGTCAAAAAACCATACAGCCACGCATTTATTGCATCAGGCTTTAAGAGCCATACTTGGCACTCATGTGGCCCAAAAAGGTTCTGCGGTTCACTCCAAGTACCTGCGTTTTGATTTCTCTCACTTTTCAAAAGTAACTTCAGAACAACTTAAAGAGATAGAAGACTATGTAAACGCTAGAATAGACGGACACATCCCTTTAGAGGAACATAGAAATAGACCTTTGGCTCAGGCTCAAGCAGATGGTGCTATGGCCTTATTTGGAGAAAAGTACGGAGATACGGTAAGAAGTATCCGTTTTGGCCATTCTATTGAACTCTGTGGTGGAACTCATGTGAAGAATACAGGCGACATTTGGCAGTTTAAAATTACGGGGGAATCTGCTGTGGCCTCTGGAATCAGAAGGATCGAAGCCATTACTTCAGATGCGGTTAAAGATTATTATTTAAAAACAGATCAGACCTTACAGCAGGTCCTGAACCAATTGCAAATAAATACTGACCCAGTAACGGCTATTACAAAACTTCAGGAGGAACTTGTACAGTTAAAAACTGCCCTAACAGCGCTTCAAAAAGAAAAAGCAGGTGATGTAGGAAAATCATTAGCGGCATCCTTTGAAGAAATTAACGGGGTGCGTTTCTTGGCAGCAGAAGTCTCTTTAGACGCCTCAGCCATGAAAGATTTGTGTTTTGAATTGGCCGCCCAGAGTCCAAATACTTTTTTGCTTTTAGGTGCGCAATACGAGGGGAAAGCATTGTTGGCTTGTTATATCTCTAAAGAACTCTTGACCGAAAAGTCTTTAAATGCAGGGCAAGTTGTGAAAACACTTGGTCAGTATATCCAAGGTGGTGGTGGAGGGCAGCCCTTCTTTGCTACAGCAGGAGGTAAAAACCCCGAAGGAATAGCAGAAGCTATTGCACATGCCAAGGACTTTATAACCCCATAGACCCCCTTTAAATGGAGCTGCAAACTAAGGTGCCACTATCTCATTTGAATTTTCAAATAGACTACAATGCCCAAATATTGCTCCTGGGATCATGTTTCAGTGACCATATAGGTGCTTTGTTTTCAAAGCACCAATTCAATACGATAAGCAATCCCTTTGGTATTATATTTCATCCTATTCCGCTCGCTTCCCTAATACAAAGAATAGTGCATAAGAATTATTTTACTGAAGACGCGTTTTTTTTTCATCAAGAGCAATGGCATTCTTATGAACTTCATTCTAGTATGGGCCGAACAAATCTCTCTGAAGCACTTAGAAATGCCAATGAAATATTGGATCTCACCCATAATTTTTTAAATAAAGCTTCCCATGTCTTTATTACTTTGGGAACTGCCTGGGGTTATAGGTTGAATAACACCATTGTCACTAATTGTCACAAGCAGTCCGCCTCGTTATTTCACAAAGAGTTGGCTTCAATTTCTTTGATTGAAAATGCCTTGGAACAAATACAAGCTGCCATGATGTATCTGAATCCCGATCTGAAGGTGGTGTATACCGTTTCTCCTGTGCGGCATTTAAAAGATGGTTTTACAGAGAATTCTATCGGTAAAGCCCATTTGTTGGCAGGTATTCATGCGCAAAAGGAAAAAGCCAAGGATTCAAAATCAGTCTCTTATTTTCCATCCTATGAAATTGTAATGGATGAACTGCGGGACTATCGTTTTTATAAAATGGATTTAATTCATCCCAATGAATTGGCCATAGCGTATATATGGGAATCTTTGGTAGCAGGTACTTTTACAGCAGCCACCAAAATACTTTTAAAAGAAGTGGTTTCAATCCAAAATGGTTTGGACCACAGACCCTTTAATCCAACCGCTGAGGCACATAAAAAATTCCTGCAAACATTGGGTAGGCGTATGGCAAAAATTAAACGGCAATACCCCCATATGTTTCCATAATTTAAGTACGTTTTTACAAGTTAAAAAGCGCTTAATCTTTGAAAATAATATTGGTGTGTGACTTATTTTTTTTCAAGTGATGGCGGATAAGCGGCCATGATTTCATTGACAAATTTTTGAATATTGGCCTGTTTTTTTAAAGGATCGTCCTGAGGTTCTAAAAAGCCTACGCCACTTCCTTGCCACAGCAATCTTTTGGTTTTAGCATCTATCACGTCTATAAACAAACGCCCTTTTGCTCTGGTGGTCACTTGGGTGTTTTGCATGCCCATTCCTGGCCAAAACCATGGATTCCAGCCCCATCCCCATCCTAATCCGGCATTGTTGTAAATGTCAACTTGGGCCTCTTCTTTGGTAAAAAAGTTAAGGAGTATGTCTGGCATATCACTGGCAGAAAAGCCTTTCTCTTGGAGGGTGTTTTCTAAAGATTTTAAAATCCTTCTCTTGTCTAAATCAGAAATTTTTACCTGATCTATTCCCGCTTTGTAAAAAGCGTAGGTTTTGTAGCGATCAAATGATACATTGGGATCGTAATCTGTAATGACCTTTATGCTGGAGCAACTATGGAGAAACATCATAAAAGTGAATAGCGGTAATGCGAATAATAGTTTTTGTCTCATCATAAATCCAGTTTTAAAAAGATTAAAAATTTAATATATCACCCTAAAATCAAAAAGCATGCCATTCTTTTCCATTATTCTTCTGGTGAAATACAATTGAACGGTATTAGCGCAGCGCAACAGGACTACTTTGAGAATGCAGTGCTATTGCTTGTTTGTTTTTGGGTCATAACCATAGGGGCAATGCCTACAACCACTCTCACAGCAATAGCCCCTTTTTAAGTGATATTGGGCAGTAAACACCCTATAACCACTGGGGTCGTAATAAAAATCACCTTCTTCTACAGGAATGTATTTTTTCATCATTAGTTCGGCAATTGAGATTTAGGGTATAAAAGCTATTTTGTGAATGTTAAAAATACGAATTTTGCGTTCAATTCTCTACTTAGTCCATTGATAAACGAAATAGCTACATATACCGAAATAGACCTGCCTTTGCTTAGAGAGAAAGGCATTCAACTCGCTTTTAAGCGAGAGGAGTTGTTGTTTCCGGGTATTTCTGGCAATAAATACCGAAAGTTAAAATACAATATTCAGGCGGCTAAAGCGGCAAAGCAGCATACGCTGCTCACCTTCGGTGGTGCTTTTTCAAACCACATTGCCGCGGTAGCCTATGCAGGAAAAATCCATGGTTTTAAGACCATTGGGATAATTCGTGGAGAAGAATTGGCAGAACAACCCTTGAATCCTACCCTTGAGAGAGCGAAATTACATGGAATGTCTTTTCACTTTGTGTCTAGGGAGGTGTATAGAGAAAAGCATCGGCCACAATTTGTGGCCAAACTACAAGAGACTTTTGGCCATTTTTATCTCATTCCAGAGGGAGGCACCAATGAACTAGCGGTCAAGGGATGTGCAGAAATGCTCCATGAGTTGGACGCTAAATACACGCACATTTGTGTGGCTGTTGGTACTGGAGGTACACTGTCTGGTTTGGCAGAGGCTGCATTTGAACACCAAGAAATTCTTGGATTTCCAGCCCTAAAAGGCGCTTTTTTGCAAAAAGATATTTGTAATTTTACACAGCAGAATAATTGGACCCTTTTTGAATCGTATCATTTTGGGGGTTATGCAAAGCTCAGCCCTCAGCTGGTAAATTTTGCCAATCAATTTAGGCGAGATACAGGGGTTGTTTTGGATCCCATTTACACTGCTAAAATGGTTTTTGGCACCTTGGACCTCATTGCTAAAGATTATTTTGTCTCTGGAGACCATATTTTAATGATTCATACAGGGGGTTTACAAGCCATTGAAGGCATGAATAAAAAACTGCGAAAGCAAGATATAGAATGGTTGCTATGAGATTGAAATCTTTTTTATGGGTGGTTTCTTTTGCGTTATTGCTCAGTAGCTGTATCGCAAAAAAGAAGCGCAGCTATTCCCAGGCAAAAAAAGCCTACGAAAAATCAAGTGCTCAAGGGTCAAAACCAAACGCACTACCGGATGAAAACACAGCCGGATTTACCACCTATACCTTTAATTCTGCAGAAGAGTATATACGTACATTCGCTCCCATTGCCTTAGAGGAAATGGAGGCCTATGGTATTCCTGCCAGCATTACCTTAGCCCAAGGATTGTTAGAAAGTGGTGCTGGGAGCAGTAATTTGGTTCGAAAGTCTAACAACCACTTTGGGATAAAGTGTCACACCAAATGGCGGGGCCCTTCCACCACCCATGACGACGACGAAAAGGGGGAGTGTTTTAGGAAGTACCTACACCCCAGAGAGTCCTACAGAGACCACAGTCTTTTTTTAGCCAATGGCAGCAGATATGCGTTTTTGTTTGACTATCGAACCACCGATTATAAAGCCTGGGCTAGGGGATTGAAAAAAGCCGGCTATGCCACAGATCCAAAATACCCCGCCAAGCTCATTGCCCAGATTCAAAAATATAATTTAGACCAATACGACCACCCTAGAAAGGCACAAAGAATTATTAAAGAAAATAGTGAAAACCCAATAAGTAGTTATTTGTCTGACCGTATTCATCAGGTTCAAAAAGGAGATACTCTTTTTGGAATTTCCAAAAAATACGGTCTTAGTGTAGACACACTCAAGAAGATTAACGGGCTTAAGAACAATGACATTCAGGTGGGTACCTCACTTATAATAAGTATAAAATAGATGAATTATCAGAGAAGTAGCGCCCTTTTTGAAGCGGCACAGAAAGTAATACCAGGAGGCGTGAACTCTCCAGTAAGGGCTTTTAAAGCAGTTGGAGGGACACCTATTTTTGTTGAACGTGCCAAAGGGGCTTACCTATACGACGTAGACGGGAATAGGTATGTAGATTTTATTGCCTCATGGGGGCCACTTATTTTAGGACACGCTTACGAGCCTGTTTTAAAAGCCGTGACAGAAAAAGCTGCTTTGGGCACTTCTTTTGGAATGCCTACCGCTATTGAAACAGAATTGGCCTCACTCGCGGTTAGTATGGTGCCTGGAATAGATAAAATTAGGTTTGTCAATTCAGGCACAGAAGCCTGTATGAGCGCCATTCGTTTGGCCAGGGGGTTCACAAAAAAAGACAAGATTATAAAATTTAAGGGTTGTTATCACGGACATTCAGACGCCTTCCTAATTCAGGCAGGTAGTGGTGCGGTAACTTTTGGTGCACCGAGCAGTCCTGGTGTGACAAAAGGAACGGCAAAAGACACCCTTCTGGCAGATTATAACGATTTGGAAGGGGTGCAACAATTGGTGCAAGAACACAAGAATGACATTGCTGCAATTATTATTGAGCCAGTAGCCGGTAATATGGGCTGTATTCCACCAGAAGCTAGTTTTATTCAAGGCCTAAAAAGACTTTGTAGTCATGAGGGCATATTGCTTGTTTTTGATGAGGTTATGACTGGTTTTAGACTGGCAGCAGGTGGGGCCCAAGAGGTTTTGGATATTTCCGCAGATATTGTTTGTTTTGGAAAAGTAATTGGTGGTGGTTTGCCGGTAGGTGCTTTTGCAGCTAGGGCAGAAATAATGAATTATTTGGCACCAGACGGACCGGTGTATCAGGCAGGAACGCTGTCCGGAAATCCGCTGGCTATGAGTGCAGGTTTGGCTATGTTACAAGCGCTCTCAAAAGATAAAGCAGTATTTAAACGCTTGGCAGAAAAAACAGCCTATTTACATAAAGGAATAGAAGGCGTGCTACTCAAGCACGGTATCTCTCATACGATCAATAGGCTAGGTTCTATGATTTCTGTTCACTTTTGTCAGGACGCTGTGACAGATTTTATGACTGTAGCTGCGGGAGACAATGAAACTTTTAAAAAATACTTTCATGGTATGTTGGCACAAGGGGTTTATTTGCCCCCCTCTGCTTATGAGAGTTATTTTTTAAATGACGCCTTGAGTTATGAAGATTTGGATTTCACCATTGCTGCATTGGAAAAAGTGGCACCAGATTTACTGTAATGCTTTTGGTTTATGTGAAGTAAAAAAAAAGGGAGGCTGAAAGCCTCCCTTTTTTAAAAATTGGTTTGATTGGATTATTTAGGATCCAAAATGTCATTGATTCTAGCAATGGCATCTTGAATATGGTATCTAGACATGGTATTAGCCGCGTTGGCCAATCCATTTCTCAATTGTGCTCTAAGGGTCACTAATTCGCCTCTTACTACTGAACGAATGTCTGATTGAGACGTATTCACTGCAGTAGATTTCTGATACCCACCATAGCTCGGTAATTTTCTCTGACTGTCTGCAGTCATTAAATAGGCCAAACGGTCAATGTGTCCTTTTTGTAGGTTTCTTCTATAAGTGTCTATAGCGCCACCGTTGTAAATCTCAGACCAGATCCCTCTTCTGAGTTCAGACATCATTTGGGTTAAAGTATAGGCCTTAGACCCCATGGCTGTTTCATGTTCAATGAGTCTGGCCATTTTACCTAGACTAAGTACATTGTTTAACGTTCTTACTTGAACACCACGAACACGGTCTACCGTTCCTGAGTACTCAATTTTGTTAAAGATGTTTTGGTCTAGCATCCACTCAGGTGTTTGAAACAATTCACGTTGTAAAAACTTCATAGCGTCCCGCTGATGCCCCTTAGCTACTGGCGTATAAACAGCCCCTTCTTGATCATAAGTTTTGTGGTTTTCGTAAACCCCACCAATATTGTTAGACACATGGCCCATATAGCGGTTAAACTGAGACAGTACTTGACCGTAAAGGGTTTCTAAGTCATCGTAATTTTTACCGTCTTCTGCAGTCCACTCAATTAATTTAGGCACAATTCTCTGTAGGTTTTTGATTCCGTACATACTCGCTTTCATAGCGTTGTCTCCTAAATCTTCTGTCTGAGAACTCGGATCTACCACGTCGCCTCCTTGTTGGCTTCCAAAACGGTATAATGGGTCTCCATCATGGGCCATAATCCAGCTGTCTAGTACTGGTTTTTCTGCTTCAGCACTTTTATCTAAGATGGGTCTATAACCCCATTCAATAGCGTATTTATCATAAACACCAATATTTGGCATAAGGGCTACCCCTTTGTCTTCTGGCTGAGCCACATAGTTAAAACGGGCATAGTCCATAATGGAAGGTGCTGTACCGTATTTACTGGTAAAGCTTGCAGACCTTAAAGAATCTACAGGATATGCAGCAGAACTACCCATATTGTGGGGAAGTCCTAAAGTATGGCCCACTTCGTGAGAAGAAACAAATTGTATTAAACGGCCCATTACTTCATCTTTAAAAGCCACGCCTTGTGCTTCTGGGTTTATGGCTGCAGTTTGAACAAAGTACCAGTTGCGCAATAGAGTCATTACATTGTGGTACCAGTTAATGTCAGATTCTAAGATCTCGCCACTTCTTGGATCACTTACATGGGGTCCGTTTGCATTGGGTATTGGGGAAGCTAANTAACGCACTACAGAATAGCGCACGTCTTCAGGAGACCATTCTGGGTCTTCTTCTGGCGTTGGAGGATCCATAGCTATAATAGCATTTTTAAATCCTGCGGCTTCAAAAGCTACTTGCCAGTCTTCAATTCCTTGTTTAATAAAAGGCACCCATTGTTTTGGTGTGGCCCTGTCTACGTAATAAATGATTGGTTTTTTTGGTTCTACCAATTCCCCTCGGTTGAATTTCTCTAGATCTTCTTCTTTAACTTCGAGTCTCCATCTGTCTAGAAACTTCACTGTTTTACTCTCTTGAGCATCCAATCCATAATCTACCTGATCTCTTTCGAACCAACCTACGCGCTTGTCAAAATAACGTCTTTTCATGGGTTCAGCAGGAAGTAATATCATTGAGTTATTAATCTCTACAGAGATAGATCCCAAGCTTGAATTAGAAGGAGGACTGCCCGCAAAATAAGTTTTCACATGTCTGGCCTCAATATTCATTGGGTAACTCTTAATGCCTTCAATAAAGCTTCTCTCCGAATCTAATCTGGTCGCTTTATATCTTTTTTTATACCCCTCAGGCATTCCAAGTGCGTTCACATCTTTTTCAAAAAGCGGTGTTACTTCTATGACAGTACTCGTCGCAACAGAATCTTTTCTATTAGATTTTACGGCAAAGGAATACAATACCGGCTCAAAATTTGAATTGATTACAGCTTCTTTAACAGGGAGCGAATCTGCTGCTACTACTTCGTGGCTAACCACCCTTAAATGCACTTTATCTCCCTTTTTCTCCCACCTCATGACTTGGGTGTTTATTTTTCCACCCCCAAATCCAATCCCTGAAGCAGTTTTAGAAATTCTGCTCACCATGAGCATTTCTCTACCTAAAAGGCTGTCTGGTATTTCATAGAAAAATTTGTCTTTGATTTGGTGTACGTCAAAAAGCCCTTTATCTGTCTTGGCCTCTTTGGTAATGACCTTAGCATAGGGCTGTGGTGCGTCTTTATCTATTTTTGGTTTTGCCTCTGTAGGCGCTTTTGCCTTAGCTTTTTTCTTGAAAAGCTGGGCTTCACTTGTGCTGACACTTCCAATCACTAGGAGTGAAAACAACAGGTACTGAAGATTTTTTTTGATCATTAGGTGGGTTTTTTATTTTATTGCTTCTCAAATAACCGAAAAATTATCCTAATGAAATGTTAACAAAATCATAAGATGGCGCTTTTATTTATGAGCCAACACCTTACAGCTTCTCCATTTAATTAAGTTGTTAAGGCCGTTTTTATGTTTGAAGCTAAAAGAGTAATGGAACCACATATTCAAATGATCTAATGATTTTATAGTTCGATCAATCACTAAAGCTAAAAGAGTAAAGGAATAATATATTCAAACAGCCCAATGAGGATTAGTACGGCTACTAGGTTGAGTAATATACCTGCTTTGACCATATCTTTTACTTCTATAAAACCACTGGCAAAAACAATGGCATTTGGCGGGGTAGCCATGGGCAGCATAAAAGCACAGCTGCTCGCCATTGTCACTGGGATGAGTAGGTACACCATAGGTATTCCAAGACCAATGGCTATTCCAGCGACTACAGGCGCTAATACAGCCACTAAGGCTACATTGCTCATGAGTTCTGTCATAAATAGCATTAATAAAATCAGTAAACTGGCTGTGGCAGTAATACTGAAATTACCTGCTGCAATACTTTGAGAAACCTGATCTACAATTCCAGAAACAGACATTCCTTTGGCCAAAGCCAATCCGCCACCAAACAATATTAAGATGCCCCATGCCAGTTTTTCAGTATCTTTCCAATCCAATATGAAGTCTCCTTTTTTTAGGTTAAAAGGGACCGCAAATAGACTTATTGCTGCAAACATGCTAATCATGGTGTCTGACAATCCCAAAGAGGGAAATACACTATTGATTAAGGTCCTAAAGATCCAAAGGGATACGGTTACTGCAAAAATGCCCAACACCATCTTTTCTTTTGATCGGGTAGGGCCTAATTTTCTTAATTCTTCTTGAATCACTTCATTAGAGGCAGAGAAATTGAGTCCCTTACTCGGAAAAATGAGGTGTACAAGCGTAATATAACTCAGGCCAATCATAATGATTGAGAAGGGTAGGGCAAATACCATCCATTTTAAAAAGGATATTTCTATTTGGTATTCATTTTCCAAAAGACCAATAAGGATAGAATTTGGTGGGGTGCCTATTACCGTGGCTATACCTCCTGCGTTTGCAGAAAAAGCAATTCCCAAGAGCACACTTACGGCAAAATTTCGATCTTTTTTGGTAAAACCGTCTACGTCGTCTATTAAAAGCTTAATCACTGACATGGCAATGGGCAGCATAACGACAGCTGTAGCGGTATTGCTAATCCACATACTCAAAGAAGCTGTGGCGATCATAAAACCAAGGACTACTTTGTTTGGCGTAGTGCCTGTAATGCGAATAATATTGAGTGCAATTCTTCTATGGAGATTCACCTTTTCTAAGGCAAGTGCCATAACGAAACCGCCAAAAAACAAAAAGATAATAGGACTTCCGTAATTATTTCCTACCTCTGCAATAGGCATAATATCTAATAAGGGAAACAAAAGCAGGGGAAGCAGGGCCGTCACAGAAATAGAGACTGCCTCTGTAAGCCACCAAGTGACCATCCATAGTGCAACAGCAATTACAGCATCTCCTTGGGTGCTTAATAATGGCTGTGGCCATAACAGTATTAATAGGAAAAATACAGGACCTAAAAACAGCCCCACTTTTTTGCTGTTACTCATCTTAAAAAAATTTAGCCTAAGCTAGTTTTTTTATCTGTGATATAAAAGGCGCTTTCGTTAAAACGGTGGAGAAAGTCCTCAGTTCAAGAATTCTAATGTTTGGTATTAAGAATCTATGAATCTTTGAGGGTACAAGTAAGTGCATCGGCCTCTTTGGCCACAACCACCATTTGTATTTTGGTTAAACTTTTAATGGTCTTGTCCCAAGCTTTATTACTCAATCCGCTCGCTTCTTTTAAATCTAATAAAGGCATAGGATTGGTTTTTTTCAAAAGCTCTAGGACTATTTTTTCATTCTCTGAAAGTTCAACAGCTTTCTTTTCTGGGCGCATTTGAGGGAAAAACAATACTTCTTGTATAGAGGCATTATTGGTCATAAGCATGACCAATCTATCTATACCAATTCCAATTCCAGAAGTTGGCGGCATTCCGTATTCAAGTGCTCTCAGGAAGTCTTGGTCAATAAACATGGCCTCGTCATCTCCTTTTTCAGAGAGGGCTAGTTGGTCTTCAAAACGCGCCCTTTGGTCTATAGGGTCATTGAGCTCTGAATAGGCGTTGGCCAATTCTTTTCCATTAACCATTAATTCAAATCGCTCGGTAAGGGCTGGATTGGACCTGTGCTCTTTAGTGAGTGGACTCATTTCTTTTGGGTAATCTGTAATAAAGGTGGGTTGCACATAATGGTGTTCGCAACGTTCTCCAAATATTTCATCGATGAGTTTTCCAACACCCATACTGTCCGTGACTTCAATGTCTAGTGATTTTGCTACACCAGCTAATTCATTCCTATTCAATCCTGCAACATCGTGACCTGTATGAATTTTAATGGCCTCAAGAATAGGAACCCTAGGGTAGGGTGCTTTAAATTCGATCGCATTCTTGCCTACAGTTATCTTTGAACTACCATTAGATTCCATGGCGATGGTTTCAAGTAATTTCTCGGTAGTGTCCATCATCCAATGGTAATCTTTATAGGCTACATACAATTCCATTACGGTAAACTCTGGATTGTGGGTGCGGTCCATTCCTTCGTTTCTGAAATCTTTAGAGAATTCATATACCCCGTCAAAACCACCTACGATTAATCTCTTTAAATAAAGTTCATTGGCCACCCTTAGGTACAATGGCATATTAAGTGCATTGTGGTGGGTAATAAATGGTCTTGCAGACGCTCCCCCAGGAATAGGCTGCAGTATAGGAGTTTCTACTTCTAAATAGCCTTTGTCATTGAAAAATTTTCTAATACTATTGGTGATCTTTGTTCTCTTAATAAAGGTGTCTTTGACCTGCGGGTTTACAATTAAGTCTACATAACGCTGTCTGTATCTCAATTCAGGGTCATTGAATTCATCGTGCACTTTACCATCTGCGTCTACTTTAGGCAGGGGTAGTGGCCTTAAAGCTTTGCTCAGTAAGGTAAATTTTTTTACCAGGACCGTTTTTTCTCCTACTTGAGTGGTAAAGAGGGTTCCTTCTATACCAAGAATATCCCCTAAGTCAATGAGTTTTTTAAATACTTCATTGTACTGCTGGCTATCAGGAGTGGTGTCTATTTCATCTCTATTGAAATACACTTGAATGCGGCCCTCACTGTCTTGAATTTCTGCAAAAGATGCTTTGCCTTGTACTTTTTTTCGCATCAGCCTGCCAGAAACTATCACTTGCCTTTCCTTCTTTATAGTCCTTTTCTATAGCTGTAGACATGGTATTTACAGGATATAAAGCAGCTGGGTAGGGATCTATGCCTAAGGCCCTTAGTTTGACTAATTTTTCTCTTCTTACAATTTCTTGTTCTGTCAGTTGCATGGTTGCGAATTATGAAGAGCAAATATAAGTACTTCGAGCTAATTTACAGAGCATGCATGTAACATTTGAATCACTTTAACGTCATAAATAGGTAGTACCTAGGTTAAATTATAATTTTTATGAGTTTTTGGCGTGTTTTATTGGCTATTTTGTTCCCACCACTCTCTGTGATTGGAAAGGGATGTGGATCTATTTTAATTGTTTTTCTTCTAACGCTTTGTGGTTGGGTTCCAGGAGTCATTGCTGCACTGGTAATTTTGAACAATCCCAACGAATAAATACACTTTTGAAATAGTATCTTTGTCTTATGAATAAGCAGCTTATTATAAAAGACCTTGGACTTAAGGACTATAAAGAGACTTGGGATTATCAAGAGGACTTGTTTGCGAAAACAGTGGCTTTAAAAGTGCAAAATAAAAAGCAAGCCACTTATTTACCTACCCCCAATCATTTCCTTTTTGTAGAGCATCCCCATGTTTTCACATTGGGTAAGAGTGGTAATTTAGACCATTTGTTGGTCTCTGAAGCAGTGCTTAGAGAGAAAGAAGCCAGCTTTTATAAAATTAATAGGGGTGGTGACATTACCTATCATGGCCCCGGACAAATCGTAGGCTACCCTATATTGGATTTAGAGAACTTTTTCACGGACATTCATAAATATTTAAGGCTTTTAGAAGAGACGGTCATTTTAACTTTGGCTGAATACGGAATAACGGCAACAAGATCTCCTGGGGAGACTGGTGTTTGGTTGGATGTAGGCACGCCTTTCGCACGCAAAATTTGTGCCATGGGTGTTAGGGCCAGTAGGTGGGTTACCATGCACGGCTTTGCACTCAATGTAAACACAGATTTAGGTTATTTTGACCTCATGATCCCATGTGGTATAAAAGGTAAAGCGGTTACTTCTATGACCGCAGAACTCAATGGAGTTCCCCAAGATATGGCTGCGGTAAAAACCAGGCTTTTAAAGCATTTTCTGGCACTTTTTGAGGCTGAATTAAAGGCTTAATATTTTAATATAGCTTATATTTTATAGGAACATTAAGTACATGGCCTCACTTGAGGACCTACTGTGATTTATTGGTGGTCTTTGGCTCTTTAAGCCGGTATACTACAAGGCTGTTTTCTTTGTCCTTAATGACAAAATTCAATACACCATTCTCTGAAGATTCCACTAGGTCAATTTCGCCACTTCCATATACAGGGAACCCACTTAGCATTGTAAGTTCACTGTCAAATAGATACCCCTTTTTGTTTTGAGTGTCTGTAATACTAATATAGATTTGCTGGTTTATTTTAAAGGTATTAGGAGGGGTGTATATGCCGTAATCGAGCACGGCTTTTTTCCCTTTTGAATACAAAACATTGTCTTCTAGAACAACCAATTGGTTATATTTCATGACCGTTTTGTGTGCGGCATTTACTTTTAAAGGCCTTTTACTCTCTTTGCCTTCGGTGTTGATCTGAAGGAGATTTCCTTGAAGGTCTGTAAAGGAGAATTGCTGGTCCAAAAGGGCTATTTCATTGTCAGAAAAGGAATAATTTGCGGCTGTTTTCACCCTTGTTTTACCTGTTCTATTTAAAATAGCTACACTTCCGTCTATTCCTTTGAACACCAAATAGTCATCTCCTTTTATTTTAAAATGCTTAGGGACCTCTAAAAGAGAAGACTTGGTCTTTTTGTATTTAAATCCATTGACACTCTTTGCATTTCTGTCGTACATATAAATATCCTTGCCTTGGCCAAAAACAAAACGATACTCTTTGCGGTTGTCATAATCAAATACAGCCAACGGACTTAAGTTTCCGTCTTTAAAAGTTTTATTAAACGGTGGCACTTCATTCCCGTTTCTATCTAAAATGAGCCATTGGTTTGTGGTAGTGAATGCCAATTGTAAGCGGCCGTTTTTATACAAATCTACCTGAGATACTTTTCCTTGGATAGCCCCTTGAAGTTGTTTTTTCCAAAGTAACTTACCACTGTTGTCAAAAAGATACAATTGGTTTTGATTGTCTTGAACCAATATTTCCTGTTTTTTATTGATGTGATTTTTCACCCACTGAGGCCCATAGGATATAGGGTTTTCTAGTTGTAAATTTAAAAGTGGAGAAATACCTACCTGGTCTTTTTTTGGTTGCAGGTCTAAAAACACCAAGTGTTGGTGAAAAAAATCTTGATCTCCTACCCATTGAGAAGCAAAAACTTTGGTGTTTTTGTCTTCCTTTTTGTTTGCTGCTAAAAAATAGTCCCCCGCTTTTTTTGGATTGAAACTATTTGTTTGAGCCTCGTAAAACAACACAGTAGAAGCTTCCGCCAGAGACGCTTTGGCACTTGTAAATGCAGGACTGTTTTCTAGGGTTGTTCCGGTATTGAGATTACCAATTACGGTCCTTAAATCATTAACATCTTTGCTAAATAAAAGACTTTGTGCTATGGGCATTACATAGTTTACCTCTAGCTCGTCCCATAGCGAACTAAACGAATTTTCTAGAAGAGAAGCATTGTTTAGGCGGTATATTGGATAGTCTCTGTATTCCGTTTCAGGCGTGTTATTCTCTGCTAGTTTTGAAAGGTAATCGGGTTCAAATGTTGTAAAATGAATGAGCGCTAAGTCGTTTTCTTTTAATTTGAAAGTAGCTATTTCTTCTACCTTATTAAAGATAGTGTCTAAAACGAGCTCCCTATTTTTGATTTTGTTTTGAGTGCTGTTAAATTGCTCTAGGTCTTCAATGGCATACATTTTTATACTGGAAGCCACCTCTGGAATATAATTAGGCGATTTAAACACTATGGGTTTACTAGCTTTAAAAAGATTTAAAAAATAGGGTAAACTGTCATTTCTTGAATTAAAACCGTGAAACGCCATTTTTTTATTGGCCAAGTCAATACGCAAGGCGCCCCATTTTCCAAAGCTATTGGTGAAGGATGGGTAAAAATTGTTTTTCAGCAAAAAACTTCCTGCATCTAACTTAAAATAGACACTATTGTCTTCGGTTACCTTAAAGAGTTCATTCAGTGATTCTGGAGCTATTTGTTGGCTCTTATTCCTTATGGTATTTTCAATGAGTAATTGAGAAGAGCTAATTAACAGCGTCTCATTTAAAATGACGCTGTACAATATCTCTTCTTTTTGTTTTGAGGTGTAAATTCTCTTTTCTATTACAAGCTCTTGATAGGTTTTACTTGAAATTTGATCAGAGGGAGCTAAGGTGCTTTGGCTCAATTCAGTGATAATTAAAAAATCAATGTCTTCTTTTCCAATTTCTCTAATACTAATGAGCGCTTTGGCATTTACATCAATTTTTTGAAGTAGCTCAATGCGCTGTAGGGTGTTTTTAAATGCCCCCTTATTTACAAAGTTTAAAAATTGACTATTATTGCTGAGGTTTGCTTTTAACTGGTTTAAATGCGCTGTTCTGATAATAAAATCATCTTGATTGGATAGATATGTCAAGAAAGGTTGTTCCTTGTCTGTAGTTTTGGTAGTACAATGCACCAAGAACAATGCGGTTAAAATGATGAGGTAAGATTTCATGGAATGGTATTCTGTTATAACATTTCAAAGGTACTATTTATGGGCCTAAATAATACAAAACCCTATTGGGCTAAATTATTAAAGGTCTTTGACGCCTTTAAAAGTCTTTCTATGGTGGGGTGTAATTCCATAAGTTGCTATGGCATTTCTGTGTTTAGCAGTGGGGTAAC
>JGI20159J14440_10001113_pt1 | contig 19540 bp, 16 predicted proteins | sample COG_09_FD_14440 | JGI IMG/M metagenome (IMG submission 14440) | reverse complement strand
AGGGCAGGAAATGCGCTCCAAGCCAAGTGTTGTTGTGAAATCTGTGGATTCTTCAAAACCGGCGACTTCTCAATCTGTAAAACCGGCATCCAAGCCAAAGGGATCTTCATCTCCAAGCCCTAAACGATCCAAGGCGAGCCCCAAAACTAAAGCAAAGGCTACCTCTCCCACAACCAAGGCAAAAACTTCCGGAGCCAAACCTGTTTCGCCTAAGCGAAAAGCGGCAGCATCCAAGCCGACGACCACTGGATCTAAAAAATCTCCTGCGAAGCCAAAAACGGCGGCATCCAAATCGACTACCAAAGCCAAGCCAAAGCCGAGAGCAAAACCAAAAGCAAAACCGACTGCTCGAGCAAAAGCCACCTCCACTGCAAAAAAAGCAACGGCTTCGAAGCCTAAGCCCAAGACGCCGAAGAAATGATGGAAAATGCAATAGCTTGGATTTTAATTTTCCCGTTATTCGGATCGGTAGCCTGTGCAATTTTGGGAATGGGGAACAAGAAAATTTGTTATCCGATAGCAGTTCTTTCCATGGCGGGTTCGCTCTGGGCAGGGATTGAAGCCTTAAGGCAGGTCATTGCCTCTGAGGAACACACCATTTCCTACATATTTGGCGGATGGACGCTCGATCAATACCCACGGGGAGTCGGTATCGAATTTTATGCAGATATTTTAGGAATACTAATCACATTGGTAGTTCTGGGTGTTGGGTTAATCGTGGCCATTTATTCAAAATTACCGGTTCAGGAGGAGACTCCTGGAAAAGAGCCTCTCTTTTACACCCTCTTTTTACTCCAGATTACCGGATTGGCGGGGATATGTTTAACGGGAGACGCGTTTAATTTATATGTCCTGATCGAGGTGGCTGCGCTGACTGGATATGGTTTAATTGCAATGGGTTCAAACCGGGCAGCTGCGGCCACATTTAATTATGTCATGCTCGGAACGATAGGAGCTTCACTCTATCTCCTTGGGGTGGGGTACATATATATCAAAACTGGTACCCTCAACATGATTGGGATACAGCAGGCAATTGAAGCAAATGGATTGGCCGACTCGGCTACTATGCAAGTTGCCTTTGTTTTAGTCGGGATTGGAATTCTTATAAAAATGGCCTTTTTTCCCTTCCATGCTTGGTTGCCTAACGCGTATTGCAACGCACCCACAACGACTTCCTGCCTGCTTGCCCCTTTGGTCACGAAGGTGATGATTTATGTGATGATTCGAATGGTGTTGTCTGTTTTCGGAGTCGAATTTTCTTTTGAATCCACTATGTGGGTTGATGTTATGCCTTGGTTGGTGGTTGTGGCGATCTTATGTGCGGCCATAATGGCACTGGCTCAGAGGGAAATTAAACGAATGCTTGCCTATTTGATTGTGGCCGAGGTTGGCTACATGGTCGGGGGGATATGGATTTATAACTACTACGGATTTATCGGTTCGATCTTTCACGTCATTAGTGATGCTTGCATGACGCTGTGTCTGTTTCTTGGTGCCGGGCTCATTTTAAGAAAGGCGAAGACGACAAAATTTGATGGACTGCGTGGTTTATTTGGAAAGATGCCCTTAACAATGACCGGCTTTTTTATTGGAGGGTTCTCAATTATTGGACTGCCTCCGACCTGTGGATTTTTCAGTAAGTGGTACCTAATAACCGGAGGCATGGTATCTCAGCGATGGGAGTATATGGTCGTGCTTATGTTCTCGACCATGGTAATGGTGGTATTATTTTTCCGATTAATAGAGAGAATCCATCTTGCTGTAACAGAAAGTGGAGAGAATTTGGGACATGGGCACGGTGATCTTGGACTAAATGCTGAACAGACCCGTTTTGATGAAGGACCATTATCTATGCTTATTCCTTTATTGGTTTCTGCGACCATTGTGATTGTAGTGGGGATCTACAATCAGGACGTTGTTTCTTTAATTGAGATTTTTCTGAGTGATTATAATTTACCGCGGGGGACTGGACATTAAATGAGTGCACCTGAAGTAACCGTTATTGAGGATATTCGTCCATTAATTGCATTGGTCGCCCCTTTAATTGGATTGATTGGAATTGTGTGGGCGGGCGAAAAAAGAAGAAATCTACGGGAGACCTTCACTTTTCTAGCTGCTATTGTTCAGGCGTCTGCTGTCTTATCTATGGTACCCTTATTGTTGGGTGGTGGAATTATTGAATTTCATATTTGGCAAATTTTTACGAATGTTCCCTTACTTCTTCGAGTGGATGGATTTGGATTGCTCTTTGCCTGTGTTGCCTCGCTTCTTTGGATTGCCACTACGGTCTATGCCATTGGGTATATGCGCGGACTGCATGAACATGCACAGACGAGATTCTATTCATTCTTTGCAATTTCATTATCGGCTACAATGGGGGTCGCATTCTCGGCCAACTTACTCACCATTTATTTCTTTTACGAAATGCTCTCGGTCTCGACTTTTCCGCTTGTTACTCACATGCAGGACAAGGAGGCTCGAACCGGTGGCCGGACTTATCTTGGGTATTTACTTTTTACCTCTCTTTGCCTGCTCCTTCCCGCCTTGAGTTGGTGTTATGTATGGCTAGACGGTGGAACTGTAACAATGGACTTTCTTGCTGATACCGGGAAAGTGGGAGAATTCAGTCAGACCACTCAAATCATTCTTCTTGCTCTTTTTACCTTTGGCTTTGCTAAGGCTGGATTAATGCCGCTCCATTCATGGTTGCCGGGTGCGATGGTCGCGCCCACACCGGTTTCCGCATTACTGCATGCCGTAGCGGTGGTCAAGGTGGGTGTCTTCTGTGTTATTCGAGTATATTCTGATATTTTTGGAACTGAAGTCCTGCGTGAACTGGACGGGGAAGACTGGCTGATCGGAATTGCCTGTGCCACGATTTTGATTTCCTCACTGATCGCACTTTCGCAGGATAACTTGAAACGTCGTCTGGCATTTTCCACAATTGGCCAGCTCGGCTATGTGGTGTTGGGGGCTACTCTGGCTACGGATATGGGAATTGGAGGTTCAGTCCTTCATATCGCCATGCATGCCTGTGGTAAAATTACCCTGTTCTTTTGTGCGGGTGCGATATTTGTAGCCTCGGGGAAGAAGTATGTCAGTCAATTGCGTGGTCTTGGACGAAGGATGCCTATCACGATGGGAGCGTTTATGATCGGATCCCTGAGCGTGATTGGACTGCCACCGCTGGGAGGATTTGTGAGTAAGTGGTACATTGCCCTGGGAGCTCTGGATAGAGATGCAATCTGGGTGGTGGGCGTTTTACTGGTAAGTTCTCTGCTCAATGTTTTTTATTTGTTGCCGGTGGCAGTGACTGCGTTCTTCCGCACGGATGAAACGGAAGAAAATCCCGGAATACAGGAAGCCCCGATGGCCTGTGTGGTGCCTTTAGCCCTGACCGCACTGGGATGCTTCGTACTCTTTTTTCTCTCCGACCCACTCTTGCGGCTGGTCAAAATAATTGAATAATTTTGAATCTGAAAGATGAGTAACCCAAAACAGAATTTAGACGAACCGAAGAGATGGTTGGATGAACCACAAAATGTACGGAAGATCATCCGTGGATTTTATTGGCTTTGTGGCTTGGTGGTGGTAGCCGACCTTGTCTTCACTGTCGGTTGGCACAAGCATGCTGCTTTTGCGGAAGAGTTCAGCCTGCGTTCCCTGGAAACCTTACCGGCGTTTTATGGTATTTATGGATTTCTGGCCTGCGTGGCCTGCGTTGCTCTGGTCTATGTTTCCAAACTGATGAGGGACTGGAAGGGAAAAAAGACACTGATGAGAGACGAGGATTATTGGGATAAATAACATGAATACTCTCGCAATAACCATGGAAATTGGGACCCATCCCGCAACTGCTTTGATATTGGGAGGCCTCGCCGCCGCCGTTCTTCGTGGTCGCTTTGCTTCCATGGCGTTGGTACTCGCTCCCATTTTGGGATTTTGGCATATTTACACATTGGAGTTGGGAAGCACGTCAAACTTGGCTCTTTTCGGCTATGATATTATTGGTGTAGCGGTTGATCAACAGGCCAAGCTTTTTGGTTACCTTTTTCATTTGGCGGCTCTGGTGGCCGGAATTTATTCCTTTCACCTCCGTGATCCGTGGCAGATCTCAATGGCTTTACTTTATGCTGCCACTGCGGTGGGAGTTGCTTTTGCCGGGGACATGCTTTCACTCTTTCTTTGGTGGGAAGGGCTGGCGATCACCTCGGTCTTTCAGATCTGGGGTCGCAAGACGAAGCAGGCGGAGGAGTCCGGATTTCGATACCTCTTTTTTCATGTTTCTTCGGGTCTGCTTTTGCTTGCCGGTATTCTTCTGCGTTACCACGGGGAAGGGGCGTCGGCATTTTCTCTGGAACCACTGACTCAGGCACTGGAGGCGGGAGATTTCGGAGCATGGCTGATTTTATTGGCGATTGGGGTAAAGGCAGCATTCCCCGGGTTACATGTATGGTTGAAGGACGGTTATGCCGAGGCGACGCCCACCGGTCCGGTTTGGTTGTGTGCTTTTACCACTAAGTGTGCAGTTTGTATGTTGGCCCGATTATTTCCGGGTGCTGAGATTCTGATCGCGATTGGTGGCGTAATGGCGATGTTCCCTATTTTTTATGCGGTAATCGAGAATGACCTTCGTCGTGTGCTTTGTTACAGTAAGATTAATCAGATCGGATTCATGGTGGTGGGAATCGGAATTGGTACCCCATTGGCCATCGACGGTGCAATTGCTCATGCCTACACCCATGTTCTTTACAAGGGATTGCTATTTATGAGTATGGGAGCGGTGCTTTACCGGACCGGGGAAATTCGGGGTTCTCATTTGGGAGGACTTTATAAATCGATGCCCTGGACCACTGGTTTCTGTATAGTGGGTGCCGCATCTATCTCCGCTTTTCCCCTCTTCAGTGGATTCGTGAGTAAGTCGATCATTATTACCGAAACCGCACGAAATGGTCATGTCTTTATTTGGATGTGCCTACTTTTCGCGTCCGCGGGTGTTTTTCACCACGCGGGAATTAAGATCCCGTTTTTTGCTTTCTTTGCTCACGATTCCGGACTCCGGCCGAAAGAGGCTCCGATTAATATGCTTATCGCCATGGGTATTTCCTCCTTCATGTGCATCTTTCTTGGATGTAATCCTCAGTGGCTTTATGATATGTTGCCGAACGGGGCAGCGGGGTACCACCCCTATGATGCGACTCATGTCATTACCCAGCTCGAGATTCTACTCTTTTCTGCACTTGCCTTTACCCTGCTTAATTTGTGGGGGAAATATCCTCCCGAATTACCCTCGGTCAATCTCGATATCGATTGGGTATACCGCAAGGCGGGCCGAAAGTTTTTATTTGCGATGGATGTATTTTGGAATGGATTGAATAAATGGGTCCACAAAATATTTATGGGTGGAATTGTGAGTAGGGTAAATGGTTTTGCCAAGGCCGGTCAGGTTTATGTGATGACCCTGGTCGCGGAATGGCTCCATTACCTTGGCGCGAATTCGACTACCACTGCCGGTCAGGCAAAAAGTAAAATGGATAAGCGTGCAAAATTAGGGTTACACCCGATTGGCTTAACCGCGGTCTTTGCCCTTTTATTTGTGGGAGCTTTCCTTTTTCTTGCATCGTTTTAGAGTGTCCGTTTAGTGAGATCAAACTTCTTGCCTAGCAAGCAAACGGGTGCTTTTTATTAATACGGGATGAAAATATGGCGAGGAATAAAGTTTTTTATAATTTTTTTGTTTGGGAGTACTTCGTGTAAGTATCTCGATCGAAATGCGAATTTTATTTCTGAAGAAGAAGTATGGCGTAAAATAAAGACCGAGGGACCCAGGCATGGGTTAAATCCTTCTTTTATCTATGCGATCTGCCATGCGGAGAGTAGCTTAAATGCAAATGCCGAGTCCTCGGTGGCTCGTGGAATGATGCAGTTAACGGAGGCGGCTTGGCAGGATGTGACCCAGTTGCACTACCGGCAGGCTTTTGAATGGGAAACCAATGTGGAGGTGGGTATTCTCTACTTAGCCAGATTGAAGGGAATGCTTGAAAGTGTGGATTTGTTTTCTTATCCGCGTCTCGCGGCTAGCTATCGTTACGGGTACGGTGCATTACGGAAGGAAAAATTTATGGTGAGTAGAATGAAGACTCCGGTAAATCGGATTTATCGAAAATTATTTGCAGGCGAGCTTTCCCCCGTTAGTTTGCCAGAAGACTGATCTGATTAGAAATGGGGGCAAAGAGTAAGGTAAAGAGAAGAGAAAAGGGAGAAGTCAGGCTTGAACTCCCTCCCTCCTTTGAGGCCGAATTGAGTGGTTTTCTTGCTTGGGTTCAGCTGGAAAAGGGATTAGCGAAAAATACGGTTCAGTCATACGAAAATGATTTAATTCAATGTGCCCAACATTTACACGGTCAGGGTGTTTCTGGATGGCAGGCTGTGGAATTGGTTAATTTATCCAAGTGGTTAGCTTCGATGTCAGAGGACGAGTATGCAGTTGCAAGCCTCGCTCGAAAATTATCCGCTGTTCGTATGCTCGCGAAGTATTTGGTTGGCGAGGGAATAATGACAGAAGATTTTACCGAACTTCTACCCAATCCGAAAAAAAGAAGGCGTTTGCCCGATTGTTTAACGATTGAGGAGATGGAACGCTTTCTTTCAGCTCCCGATTTGACTCGCCCATTGGGAAAGCGAGATCGGGCTTTATTTGAATTGATGTATGGAAGTGGTTTGCGGGTTTCAGAAATTTGTATGCTTCCCATGACATCGGTGGATTGTGAAGAGGGGTATGCAAGGGTGTACGGAAAGGGTTCAAAAGAAAGAATTGTTCCGGTGGGTAAGCATGCCGCGACTGCAATCCGAAATTATTTACATGGTGGACGTCCGCAATTGGTAAAGGAGGGAACGGGAGGAGAACTTTTTCTGAGTATTCGTGGAAAAGCAATCTCCCGAAAAATGGTTTGGGTATTAGTTAAGGATTATGCTCGAAAGGCGGGAATTGAGAAAAATCTCAGTCCCCATGGATTGAGGCATTCTTTCGCGACTCATCTTTTAATGGGTGGAGCGGATATTCGTGCGGTTCAGGAAATGTTGGGTCATGCAGATATTGGAACGACTCAGGTTTACACTCAGGTGGAAGTTGAACGGTTACTTGATGAACATGCGAATTTTCATCCTATGGCTCAAAAAAGTGATTAATTTACAATTTTTTTCTCAACGTGCGCAAAATAAGGTTGAAGGTTGGGCATAGCTCTTCTTTAAGTATGTCGTGAAGGTTACTGTATTTGTTTCCCCCAAGACAACTGTCTTGGATCCCCAAGGCGCAGCGGTCGAACAAGCTATCAAAAGCTTAGGCCATCAAACTGTGGGGGCTGTTCGCGTGGGCAAGACCGTCACCTTTGAGATTGATGGAGAGGATACGCCCGAGATGCGTGCTCAGGTCGATCAATTATGCGATGGATTATTAAGTAATCCAGTGATTGAGGATTATCGTTTCGAGATCGAAGCGGGGTGAAGATTTTTCGATACCTCGATAAGTCCGGATCAATGGGGTTCGGTCGATTTGATGAACAGGGCCAAATGTTTCAAATCTTAAAAAAGGATAATGGAGATTTCGAGGCTACCACTCATCGTATTACCCCTTTTCAATTTCTTACTCCGATTGATTTTCGGTGCATTTATGGAGTCGGGCTTAATTATAAAGCCCATGCTCAGGAAACAGGAAAGGAACCACCAAAATATCCGATGATTTTCATGAAAGCTCCGACCACCACTCAAGGTACGGGAGATCCGGTGGTAATCCCACGCTATTTGCGGAGTGATAAAGTAGATTACGAAGGAGAATTAGGCGTGGTGATTGGAAAGCCATGTAAAAATGTAAAACCGGAAGAGGCACTTTCTTATGTACTAGGATATACCTGTGCGAATGATATAAGTGCCCGTGACTGGCAGAAGGAAAAAGGGGGAGGCCAGTTTTGTAGAGGAAAGAGTTTTGATACCTTTTGCCCAGTTGGTCCTTGTTTGACCACCGCGGATGAAATTCCCGATCCCAGTAAACTTACATTGCGAACATTCTTGAATGAAGAAAAGATGCAGGAATCTTCAACAAGTGATATGATTTTCGATGTTCCCACCTTGATTTCCTTTCTAAGTGGGAGTACCACATTACTACCTGGAACCCTTATCTTAACGGAACTCCATCGGGAGTGGGAGAAGCAAGAGAGCCGAGAAGATTCCTTGTGCCTGGGGACGAAGTCACCGTACAGATTGAAGGGATTGGTATATTGACCAATCCGGTGGTGGAAGAAATTTTTGATGAGGAGGAAGCCGAAACTCCAAAAGAACAGTAAAATAGAAGTAATTTCATGAAAGTAGCAATTTTACAATTTCCCGGTTCCAATTGTGACTGGGATGCGGAACACGCGGTGCAGGATGTTTTAGGAATTCCCGCCAATCGAGTTTGGCATAAGTCGCCATTGCCGGCAGAAACGGAGGCGGTTATTGTACCGGGAGGATTTTCCTTCGGGGATTATCTTCGTTGTGGCGCGATCGCCCGATTCTCTCCGATTATGAAGGACCTCCGATCATTTGCAGAGAAGGGCGGAGCGGTATTAGGGATTTGTAACGGGTTTCAAATTCTTTGTGAAGCGGGCTTACTCCCCGGGGCCTTGATCCGAAATGATTGCCTGGAATTTCGTTGCGTAAACCAAAAATTAAAAGTGGAAGATTCAAATGAACATTTTAGTTCGGATACAATTGGAAGCGAGTTAACTATACCGATTGCTCATGGAGAGGGAAATTATCGCCTGGAGCAGGATGCGTTGGCAAAATTGGAATCAAATAATCAGGTTCTCCTTCGTTATATTGGAAATCCCAATGGTTCAATCAATGATATTGCCGGAATTCGAAATGAAGTGGGAAATGTCTACGGTATGATGCCACACCCTGAGCGTGCGGTTGAAAAATTTCATCCCAGTCAAGATGGCTTACCGGTATTGGAAGCTTTTCTTGGCCCTATACGATCGAGTTCCCCAATCGAACTTTCTGAATCATGACCGAAAATACAGTTCCTTCATTACCCCTTAACCCAGATCCATGTTTAAATGTCGAGATTACACCGGAATTAGTGGCACAGCATGGTCTGCTTCCGGAAGAGTATGATCAAGTTTTAGAAATTCTTGGTCGCACGCCCAACTTGACTGAATTGGGAATTTTCTCGGTCATGTGGTCGGAACATTGTGCCTACAAAAATACCCGGAAATTACTTCGTCTTTTTCCCACCGAAAAAAAGGATAAAGAAGCAATTGGCCAGGTGCTCGTTAAAGCGGGTGAGGAAAATGCGGGCGTGATTGATGTGGGAGAAGGGTGGGGTGTTGCTTTTAAGATTGAATCGCACAATCATCCCAGTGCAATTGAGCCCTTTGAAGGTGCAGCAACCGGAGTGGGTGGAATTGTAAGGGATATTTTTACGATGGGAGCCCGTCCGGTTCTACTGACCAATTCCCTTCGTTTTGGTTCCTTGGAATCTGCACATGTAAAAAGACTTTTTAGGGGAGTAGTGAGCGGGATTTCAAATTATGGAAATTGCTTGGGAATTCCTAATATGGGGGGCGATGTTTACTTTGATGATTGCTACGAGGGGAATCCTTTAGTCAATGCACTATGTGCCGGAATTCTCAAACACGAGGATATTCATCGTGGTGCAGCCACTGGTGTGGGGAATCCAGTTTTTTATGTTGGGCCCGGTACCGGTCGAGACGGTTTAGGTGGAGCCAGTTTTGCCTCCCGTGAATTGACTGAGGAGAGTGCTGCCGATCGTCCTGCGGTGCAGAAGGGGGATCCATTTATGGAGAAACTTCTTCTAGAAGCATGCCTTGAAATGATGGCGATTCCAGGATTAGTGGTGGGTATTCAGGATATGGGAGCAGCAGGTTTGACCTGTTCGACTTGTGAGACGGCGTCCCGTGGAGGTTTAGGAATTGAAATTGATCTCGATCTTGTTCCACAGCGAGAAACGGGAATGAATTCCTATGAAATTATGCTTTCTGAAAGCCAGGAAAGAATGCTCGTGATTGTGAAAAAGGGTAGGGAGCATGAGATTAGGGAAGTATTTGAAAAGTGGGATTTACACGCGGCACATATTGGAGAAGTAAAGGACGGAGATCGAATGGTAGTTCGGCATAAGGGAGTCGTTGTGGCGGATCTGCCCGCCAAATCCCTTACTGATGAAGCCCCTATTTATGACCAACCGGCCAGTGAGCCTGCTCATATTGAAGTGGCTCGAAATTGGAGTATAAGTTCTGTTCCCGAACTTGCTGTTGAATCGGTTGAATCTTCTTTAAATAAATTATTAGCTCACCCTACGATCGCTTCCAAGCGGTGGGTCTGGCAACAATATGACCATATGGTTATGTCTGGCTGTACAGTTGAGCCAGGAAGTGATGCTGGAGTGGTTCATTTGAGTATTGCTGGCATTGATAAACGATTAGCGATTTCGAATGATTGTAATAATCGATTCTGTTATTTGGATCCCTACAAGGGAGCACAGATTGCGTTTGCAGAGTGCATGCGTAATTTGGCGTGCTCAGGCGCTCGTGCACTTGCCGTTACCGATAATCTGAATTTTGCCAACCCCAATAAACCGGAGGCTTATCACATGCTGAAGGAATGTGTAAAGGGGTTAGCGGATGCATGTACCTTTTTCGATGTTCCGGTAGTGGGTGGAAATGTGAGTTTGTATAATGAACATGGCGAGGGCGGAATTGACCCGACACCAGTGGTTTCCATGGTTGGTTTAATTGAAAAATCATCAAGTGTGACCCGAAGCTTTATTTCACAACCTGATCAATCAATTCTTCTGCTCGGCGGTCTACCTCATGAATTGGGTGGAAGTTATTTTCTTCAGACCGAATATGGAAAAAAAGAGGGAACTTGTCCAGATGTTGATTTGGCATCCGAGAAGAAAGTACAGGATTTCCTTATACAACAAATTGAAGCCGGGCATGTACATGCTGCACATGATATTGCTGAGGGTGGACTTTTGGTTGCCTTGGCTGAAATGTTTTTTGAAAACCCGAATATTGGAGCATCGCTCTCAATCGATTCCAAGGGGAAATCCAACCGACTGGATGCCCTCCTTTTTGGAGAAAGTCAGGGCCGTGTATTAATTGCAGTATCCAAAAGTGAAAGTGAGGGAATAGTACTATCTGCGGGCCAAAATGGATTGAGCATTGATCCATTAGGATACTCCGATTCATCCGGACAGTTAAAACTTTCAGTGTCGGGTAATGAAATTCTTGATTCTTCGGTCAATCAACTGCATAAGACTTGGAGCGACGCCATCCCACAAAAAATGAATCATAGCTAAACCACCATGAGTGATGAAATCGGCCACCACTGCGGAATTGCCCTAGTCCGCTTACGGAAACCACTGGCTTATTATGAACAGAAGTATGGCACTCCATTATGGGGCTTTAATCAATTATTCCTATTGATGGAAAAGCAGCACAATCGGGGTCAGGATGGTGCTGGGATTGGATCGATGAAATTAAATATGCCTCCCGGTGAAGCTTTTATGTTTCGCGAACGGAGTACGAGCACCAAGGCTTTGTCTAAAATTTTTGGTGGTCAGCACAAGAAACTGGAAAAAATGGTTAAGGATGGGATTGCATTTCCTGAATTTCCTGAAACTTACAAGAAGCACTTTGACTACGGGGGTGAGATTCTCATGGGGCACCTCCGCTATGGAACCTCGGGAGCGTATGGTTCCACCACTTGCCACCCATATTTTCGTAAGAGTAATTGGCCAGGGAAAAACCTGATGGTGGCGGGTAATTTTAATCTTACCAATGTCGAAGAATTGAACCAAAAACTCGTTGAGCGTGGCCAACATCCGGTTTTTGATACTGATACACAGGCAATTTTGGAAGAAACCGGGTACCATCTTGATTCAACTAATGACAAGCTTTCTGCAGAGGCTCTAAAAGAAGGAGTAAGTGGGGATGATCTTTCTAAATGGATTGGTGAACGAGTCGATTTGCCAGATATCTTTCGAAAGGCTTCCGAACATTGGGATGGGGGTTATGCACTCGCCGGTATAATTGGAAACGGGGATGCCTTTGCCATGCGTGATCCGCTGGGCATCCGTCCAGGGTTTTATTTTGAAGATGATGAGGTGGTTGCAGTTGCTTCCGAGCGGGCACCTTTAATGACTGTGTTTGACAAGAAAGTGGACGAGGTTCAGGAAATCAAACCAGGCACCATTGTGGTGGCCAAGGCGAACGGAGAGGTTCAAGTGGAGCGATTCGCCGATGACCCAGCTCGCCAGACTGGTTGTTCATTCGAACGAATCTATTTTTCCCGGGGGAATGATCCCGATATTTATGCAGAGCGCAAAATGCTCGGTGCCTTATTGGTGCCTGATGTTCTCAAGTCCGTAGGGAATGATTTTTCCAACAGTGTGTTTAGTTATGTTCCGAATACTGCAGAGAGTGCATATTACGGGTTTATGGAGCAACTTCGATTGGTTCGTCGGGCAGAAGTACAGCAACAGTTAATTGAGGCTAAAAATAAGGGCGAATTAACCGATGAATTAATCAACGAATTGGTAATGGATAATTGGCCAAAAGGGGAGAAGATTGCCAACAAGGATATTAAATTACGCACATTTATCTCCCAGGAATCTGGCAGGAATCAACTTGTATCTCATGTTTATGATATTACCTATGGTGTTGTGCGGGAGAAAATTGATGCACTTGTCTGCATTGATGATTCGATTGTTCGGGGAACCACACTTAAGCAAAGTATTTTGAAAATTCTGGGTCGATCCAAGCCAAGGAAATTGTTGATTGCTTCCACCGCTCCTCAAATTCGCTACCCAGACTGCTATGGAATCGACATGTCCGAATTGGGAAAGTTTATCGCTTTTCAGGCAGCAGTCGCGCTGATCAATGAAAATGGTTATGGAGGCCTGCTTGCTGAAGTTGCCAAGAATTGCCGTGAAGCCCTTAAGGAAACTCGTCCCAATTTGGTGAATCATGTGAAAAAAGTGTATGAGAATTTCACCCCAGAAGAAATTTCCAATAAGGTAGCAGAGTTAGTAACTCCAAGTGAATTAAATGGTGAGCCCCGGGTCGAGGTAATTTACCAGGGGATTGAAAATCTACACGAAGCCCTCCCGGACCATCCGGGAGACTGGTATTTTACCGGAGATTATCCAACTCCTGGAGGATATCGAGTCGCACACAAAGCATTTTTGAATTTTTACGAAAACAAAAACGGACGGAGCTATTAGAATTCCTGAAGAGGTTCTGAGTAGAGAATTATATTTTTATGTTATTTCGTTCGAAGGTGAGTTAATACAAAAAAAGAATAAAAAGCCTTTGACAGGTTGGCTTGTTATTTCCTTAAATTAAGAACGGATGGAGACAAGCTATCAAACACTAGTACTGAATCGGCTTTGGCAGGCCGTGAATGTAGTGGGAGTTGAACGGGCATTCAGTTTATTATCTCTTGATCATGCCCAAGTAATTTATGCGGAGGATGGTAGTTTTCGTGTTCTTGATGCTGGGGCATGGTTTGAACATTGTAGGGAATCGGAGTTTGCACCCGGTGCCCGGGTGGTGAGGACGGTGAATCAATCTGTTCTTGTTCCTGCCGTTCTTTTACTCAGAGGGTTTGATCGAATGCTTTTGCAGGAGATGAAGTTTAACCGGCAAAATTTATTGGAACGAGATGATTACCGTTGTCAATATTGTGGCAAGAATTTACCGAACAAGGAATTGAATATGGACCATGTCATTCCACGAGACCGTGGGGGAGGGACATCGTGGGAAAATGTAGTCATTTCTTGTATTCGTTGTAATAGTAAAAAGAGTAACCGGTTACCGAAAGAGGCTGGCATGAGGTTGCTTAAAGAACCAAAGAGACCTCCACGGCGCCCATTTATGTCTTCGCTTTACGGAAAGCAAGTGGAGAAGTCCTGGGAGTATTTTCTTCAGTCAAAGGAGAAGTAATTTTCCAATCTCGCCTTAGCAGTTCATTCTGCTATTTCTTTTTTTAATGGAGCAAGGAGATGAGATGGAACTAGCAGACAGGAGGGCGGTGGATGCCCTGTATCGAATTAGTGCGTTATCGGGAAATAAAAAAGACCCGGTTGAGGCTTTGTCGGGAATTTTGGATGAAGTAGTGGGTATCTTTGGTGCAAGCTCAGCATCGATTTGTCTGATTAATGCAGATTCCGATAAATTACTGATTGAGGTGGAGCGTGGTTTATCTAAAGCGAGTAAAGGATTTGAGTTACCCATGGGGGTAGGGATAACCGGTTGGGTTGCTCTTTATGGTGAACCTTTTTTATGCCCTAATGTAGAAGAGGAAGAAAAATACTTTCCATTGGATGATCGAATCAAGTCAGAGATGGCAGCTCCGTTAATTGAGGGGGGGAGAACAGTGGGTGCGCTCAATGTGGATTCCATGATTGTGAATGCATTTGATGAAAATGACTTAAGATTGCTGGTATTAATGGCGAAGGAGGCGAGTCGAGTATTGGAAAATATGTGGATGATCCAGCAATTGAGAAGAAAAGCAGAACAGTTACAAACTTTAGTTTTGGTGGGGCAGGATATGGCAGGAAAGAGAGAGGTGCAGGAGGTTTTGCGAACGATTACAAGGGAGGCTTTATTATTATTAAATTGTAAGATTTCCGCATTTTTTCTCTATGATGAGGGGGAAGATTTACTTCGCTTGCATTCCTTGCAGGATCAACAGGGTTCAAGGTCACTGGAGGAATCCTTAAAGCCTTCTGACAGTATCTTAGGTACTTCGTTACGCGGACGAAGGCAGGTGCAGACAAGGGATTTACTGCGGACGGAGGAGCATCATTTTGTAACTTTAATTCGTGAGGAGGAACTTCATTCGATGTTAGTCACACCGGTTGTGTATGAGGATATTTCAATCGGAGTATTATCACTTTATGTCGATCGATCGCATCGATTTAATGATGACGAAACATTAATTGCCCGGGCACTAGCTGATTTAGGTGCGATTGCAGTTCAAAATGCAAGATTGTATGGTCGGGTATTTGATTCCGAGGAAAGCCTGCGAAAGAGCGAACGTTTAACCACATTGGGGACATTGGCGGCAGAGATTGCTCATGAGATCAGAAATCCTTTGATGGTGGTTCGATTGCTTTTTGATTCCCTTGGTTTGGAGCAGGGCGAAGATGAGGCGAAAAATAAAGATCTTTCTGTAATTCGAGAAAAACTGGACCACTTGGAGCAAATTGCAGGTCGGATTTTAGATTTTGGGAAGAGTCGTGAAGCTTTTCGAAAACCGTTTTCCTTAAAAGAAATTATTGAAGATGCTGCTTTGCTTGTCCGATTAAAGTTAGAACAATGTCATGTGGTTTTACATGTAAATGAATTTCCACAGGATTTATTGGTATATGTTGATAAGGGCCAGATTCAACAAACTCTGCTTAACCTTATGTTAAATGCCCTAGTTGCGATGCCGAATGGAGGAAAGTTAATAGTTGAAGTCGGTCGAACCGAAGAGGGGAAAGCACAAGTTTTAGTGGAGGATACGGGTACGGGAATCCCCGAGGAATTAAAGGGTAGAATATTTGATTCTTTTCTAACCGGAACGACGGAGGGTACGGGGTTGGGGTTATCCATTTCCAAAAGAATATTGCGAGCACATGATGGAAACCTCGACTTACTTAAGTCGGGTCCGGAGGGGACAGTCTTTAAGATTACTTTACCTCTTGCCAGTCAAGAAACCTAGACTTCAAGGTAATATTTACCTGCGTTAAGAGATTCACTTAATTCTTCCCGTAATTGAAGAAATTGACTGGGGGAAAACTTTTTACCATCCGTTGATTTTTCGATGTTAAAAATATCAGTTGCAATTCCCTGCTCGGTGGCGACACGAGCAAATTGAATAGAGAATCCGCATCTTGAAATAGTCTTGGCAATTAAATGTAAGAGACCGACTTGATCGGATGCACGCACTTCCACAATAATTCGACCTAAGGATACATCATGGTATACATCAACGCTGGGAGGAATTCTTTCGCCTAGGCGATCCTCATTGGAAAAGGGTCGGTTGTTATCCGTCTTTTTTCTTTTTTCTTTAATGAGTTGATCGGGTGATGTTTCATTTTCTAAAAAATCGTGAATGGAGGACTCGCAGAGTGCACGTGTCTTAGTGTCATTCACAATTCCCCCATTTTCTCCTTCCACATAGAATACATCAATGGCGATTCCATCTTTTCGAGTAACTGCGCGGGCGCCTAAAATATTTAAGCCGGCGACAGAGAACCCTCCGGCAATTTTTTCAAAAAGTGCGGGTCGATCGCGAGTTACAATATCCACAATTGTCAAAGTGCGCCGTACATCATTTCTCCAACTGAGTATCGGTTTGCCAGAACTATTTCCATTGTGTGCAAACCGGTGAACCATATCAACATGTAGAGCGACTTCTTCTTTTCCGGCGTGTGAAAAATATCTCTCGGGTACTTGATCAAGATGTTCGATAAGTTCGTTTTGGGGAACTCCTTCGACTTCAATTTCAGTATATGCATTTTTCAACACGCTCGGGTCTTTCCGGGCATGTTTGCCTTCTAGTACATTTAATGTGTTTACAAAGAGTTGAGTGTGGAGTTCTTCTTTATGGTCGTTCCATAGGTCAGGAGCGGTAGCGTTTGCATCGCAAAAGGTGTGAACATAGAGAAAGCGTAATCGTTGCTCTCCTTCAATAAATTGGGCAAAAGAATCAATAACCTCCGGATCCTCGAGGTCAAATTTGTTAGCATACCTAGACATTTCGAGGTGATTTCGAATTACAAAGAGTATGCGGTCGTGCATTTCATCTGAAATTCCCAATCGTTCCATTAAGCCACGAGCAATTTCTACTCCCCGTTCACAGTGACCTTTTGGTCCCTGATCTTTTCCAAGATCGTGTAGGAAAAGAATAAGGTAGAGGAGACCAGGCACTTCATTTTTTCTCAGTGCTTCAAGATAGTGTTTTGATTTACTCTTTTTACCCTGGAAAACTTCATCCAGTGTAGTAATACAATGCAAAACATGAACATCCGCGGTAAAGCGATGGTAAAGGTCATGTTGAACTTTACAGGAGAGTCTACCGAACTCCGGAACAAAACGACCCAAAACTCCCAATTCATGCATTTCGCATAAAACAGGACTTACATTCCCTACTTCCTGCAGGATTGAGCGAAATGTCACATTTGCGGAGCTAGAATTTATTAAAGTGGAGTCTATTAAAGAAAGCCGGTTTCGAACCAAGGCGCGAAGATCAGGAGAAAGTGAGGCATTTAACCTTTGAGCATGTCGAAATAGTCGAATCATTCGCTCGGGGTCCTTGTCAAAAATCTTGGTATCTGCCGTACTTAAAATATCTTCGCGTAGATCAAAATTATCCACTTTTTGCGAGGGGGCAGCTCGGTAGGCTTTCAGTACATTTCTAAAACTAAGTTTTGATGTATTACCACTATTGGCATGAACGAGACGTTCTTCCAGAATACCACTCATTTGATGAATAGTTTGTGCTTTAGTGTAGTAATCTCCCATGAATGCCTCCACCCTTCTAAAAATACATTCCTGTGGATACCCCAATCCGAGTGCGATATCAGGTTGTTTTTCGAGGTGCAAGGTCTCCACTGGTCGGCTACTTCGAAAGTGTAACTCATTTCGGACTCGTAGTAAGAAAGAGTAAGCATCTTCAAAGGATTTTGCTTCCTGTTCGGTAAGGTATTTTTTATCAATCAAACCTTTCAGCCCGACTAAGTTGAATTTCACTTTAGCCATCCACAGAATTCCTTGGTAATCCCTTAAACCTCCGACTCCATTTTTTACATCAGGTGCTTGTAAAAATACGGTATTTCCTTTGCTTTCCCTTCTCTCAATTTGATGTTGAAGAAGTTCATTCAAATATTGTGCGGGTTGATGCTTTCGACAAAATTTTAAAAAGTCGGCAATGAACTTCTTTGAAATTTTACGATCCCCGCAGACAAATCGAGCATCGAGCATTGAGTTTTTATTACGAATGTCTTTTTGAGATTCATTTAATGCTTCTTTGATCTCTCTTGATGCGTGACCCACTTTTAATCCTGCATCCCAAAGTGGATAGAGTATTTCACGGGTCATGATTTCTTTTAAATTATCCAAAGATTTTCCCATCGATGACCGTGGGTACAGAAACATGATATCGATATCACTTAGTGGAGACAGTTCCCCTCGACCATAACCACCGGTCGCCAATATGCTCATCTGCTTAGTTGTGCCCATGCTTTCTTTTGCCACAAACATAGCCCATTTAAAGAGGGTTTGGATCAGTACGTCCATTATTACCGATCTGGAGCGCGTAAGACGAATTCCAGAGTCGCCCTTTTGATGATATCGTTGGAGCATTTCTTTCTCTAGGCGCAAAAATTCTTTTATTTGTTCTAGCCTGTCTTTTGCCGACTGAGTCGCTCCAAAGGTGAGCCTCCGTTCTGCGTGTTGCCGAGTGCGCCTAAATAATGGGTCATCCTCCATATGCACTAGTCCATCCCTATGGATTTTTTGAAATTGAGCGAGTTTATTTTAATTAGTTCTTTGAGATTGCTCATCGGGTAGTAATTCATGTATTAAATTACTCAATGAATTTCTCAACGTTTTCGATTAAAGCTTCTGTTTTTTTCTGCCTTATTTTTGTATTAAAGGCTACTGCTGAACCTTTCTTAGCTCCTCACAATCCATTTTTGCGCCATGAAATAAGACTTTTGCAGGACGAGGGGATTTTGAATAGTACTATCAATAGTTGGCCTTTAAATTTAGGGGGATTCAAGAGCGAGAAAAATGATCAGCAATGGGGACATGATTTACTTGGAGATAAAATGCAAAGAGAAAACAGATCGGGATGGAATTCCATTCAATCCAGCATTGGAATTTCTGACGATCGGATAACCTCAAGATCATTTGGTAATCAGCCAAGAGGAAGTTTTACAACTGGGGTGGAGACATCATGGATGAATGATCGTTTTGCGGCTAAACTTTCTTTACTTGCACTGTACGGGGTTGAAAATGATTGGAAGGGCAGAAAAGATGAGGGGCTTGAATTAGATGGCTCTTACATTGCCGCCCGCTTGGGTAACTGGTCGGCCAGTTTGGGAAAAGTCGATCGCTGGTGGGGCCCTGGCTGGGATGGTAGTTTGATTCTTTCCACCAATGCCCGTCCAATCCCAGCAATTTCCTTTGATCGTCGAATTGCAGAACCATTTGAGAGTAAATTCCTGTCGTGGATTGGTCCCTGGTCATTTCATAGTTTTATTGGGCAGATGGAAGAAGAAAGGCATGTACCCAATCCCTACTTATGGGGAATTCGAATTGACGTTAATCCAACCATACTAGATGGTTTGGAGGTCGGTATGTTTCGCATGATGCAGTTAGGAGGTGAGGGACGCCCTGAAGGGCTTTCTACCTGGGTGGATGCATTCCTTAGTCAGGATAATGTAGGCGCTAATTCAAGGTACCAGGACAAATCTAAAGAACCCGGT
>JGI20159J14440_10001104_pt1 | contig 19601 bp, 20 predicted proteins | sample COG_09_FD_14440 | JGI IMG/M metagenome (IMG submission 14440) | reverse complement strand
GTAATTGCTGATATGATTACTGGATTCGGAGTAGCCGAATCAATCAAACACTTTTACAGCATATGGGGAGGAAGCCTAGAAGGAAAAAGGGTGATTGTCCAAGGTTGGGGGAATGTAGGTTCCGCAGGCGCTTACTATTTGGCACAAAGTGGCGCTAAAATAGTGGGTATCATTGACCGTGTTGGAGGAATCATCAATAATGAAGGCCTTGGCATTGATGAAATTCGTGAGCTGTTTTTAAATAAAAATGGCAACGAACTTGTTTCTCCTAATATGGAAAGCTATGACGACATCAATGCAAAAATATGGGATGTTGAAGCAGATGTTTTCATTCCTTGCGCTGGTTCTAGGATGATTTCTCAAGAACAATTGAATCGAATGAAAAATGCTGGAGTTAAAGTCATTTCGTCTGGAGCCAATGTTCCTTTCGCAGATCCTGAAATCTTTTTTGGACCGATTGCAGAAGAAGCAGATGATTCCATTTCGTTAATTCCTGATTTCATTGCAAATTGTGGAATGGCTCGTGTTTTTGCCTATTTGATGTCTCATGACCTAAAAAAACTAAACGATCATGAAATATTTGAGGACACAAGTCAAACCATATATAATGCATTAAAAGAAACGCACAAAGTGAAACCGGAAAATACAGGACTTGCTAAAGCGGCTTTCGAAATAGCCTTAAATCAACTTGTATAGATCATGGAAATTTTTATTTTTTTAGTTTTTGTATTTGGATATTTAGCAATCACATTAGAGCACCCCTTAAAAATAGACAAACTAATACCGGCACTTGTCATGATGGCGTTGGCATGGGCAGGAGTTGCTTTTGGCATAAATAGTTTCGATCAGTGGTTTGATCCAGGAAGCCATAGTTTGGTAGAAGGGTTCGCAAATCTTCCTCTTCATGGTGCACATGGAGAAATGGGCAAAATGGAGTACATGGAGCATACACTGCTTTATCATTTTGGTAAAACTTGTGAAATACTAATTTTCTTGGTCGGAGCAATGACGATCGTCGAAATCATTGATCATTTCAATGGTTTTCAAACTTTTAAGTCGATGATTACGACAAGGAAAAAGTCAAAATTATTATGGATCGTTAGTATACTGGCATTTATATTGTCTGCAATCATTGACAACTTAACGGCTACAATTGTTTTGATCACAATCCTTAGAAAAATCATAAAAGACAAAAATCTTAGAATGTGGTTTGCAGGTATGATCATCATTTCAGCCAATGCAGGAGGTGCATGGTCTCCGATCGGTGATGTGACAACCACTATGCTCTGGATGCAAGATAAAGTAACTGCACTCGTGCTCATCAAAAACTTACTCATTCCTTCTATTGTTTGTATGATTATCCCAACAGTTATAGCAACCCGACTACCAATTTTTAGAGGTGAAATTGAAGCGGAAGACAACAAAGAGGAAAGTAGTAAAAACAGTGCGTTCATGCTTATCCTTGGACTGTGTTTAATTGTTTTTGTTCCTATTTTTAAAACAATAACGCATCTTCCTCCATACATTGGAATGATGTTGTCTCTTGGCCTTATGTCGATGACCGCAGAAATGATAACGAATCGAGAGTTTACTTTGTCAAAAAAGGAAAACGATAATCACGGCCACGGTCCTACCTTTAAGGCCCTTACCAAAATTGAAATGCCAAGCATCTTATTTTTCTTGGGTATTTTGATGACGGTTGCTGCTCTAGAAAGCCTAGGCATGATTTTCACCTTCGGAAATGAAGTGAATGGCATGATGGATGAACGCGTATTTGTTTCTCTCTTAGGAATTGGATCAGCCATTATTGACAATGTACCGTTGGTTGCGGCTTCAATGGGAATGTTTCCTGACGCCATGGATGCAAATGTATGGCACTTTATAGCTTATGCAGCAGGTACTGGAGGTTCAATGCTTATCATTGGATCGGCAGCAGGAGTGGTAGCTATGGGTATGGAGAACATCTCATTCTTCTGGTATTTGAAAAGAATTTCTTTATTGGCTTTGATCGGGTATTTTGCAGGTATCGGAGTTTTCTTAATTTTATAGTAACAAATCTGAAACTAAACGTTTTACACTTATGAATAATTTATTTTTTCTCGCTAAAGACACCAAAGAAACCACAAAAACTTTTTGGGAAGTCTTCGTAAATACTGATGAACTGGTTGGTTTGTCCATTAATATCATATTACTTCTTGTATTGGGATATGTGGTTTATATTTTCGTTACGAAATACCTCGATTACAATAGCATTCTAAAAAGCTACGGAAATATTAATAAAAAAATTGAGGAAGAATATGACTCCATGATGTTGAGTAAATATGAAAACTCGACCAACCCATTTAAGAAATTAATTTCGAAATATATTGATACTACCAAACAAGGAAGTAAAAAATCAACAGCCGAATCTCAGCTTAAAAATCAAGGAGATTTTGAGATGGCACGACTCGGAGAAAAAGTAGGAGTGCTTGCAACTTGTTCAGGTGTTGCGCCTATGATTGGATTCCTCGGAACTACAATTGGTATGGTTGAGGTTTTCATGGCTTTAGAAGCGTCAAAATCACTTGAAATATCCATGATTTCAGGAGGGATATTAACTGCAATGACAACTACCGTTTCTGGTTTGGTTGTGGGGATTGTAGCTTATGTAGGATACAATCACCTTGTCATGAAGCTTGAAAAAATTGCGATTGAGATGGAAAACGTGTCTTTTAACCTGATGAAAAATTACGACAACAAGAAAGAAAACTAAAAATCTCGTATCATGAATTTAAACCAACGAAATAAAATCAAGATTGAGGGTGGAATGGCGAGTATGACCGACCTTGTCTTCCTATTATTGATATTCTTTATCATCTTAAGCTTAATGGCCAACAATCAAACGCCATTGGATCTTCCTCAGGCAAATGAAAGCACCAAAACTGATCCAGAAAGAATTACACCAACTGTAATCGTATTAAATCGTGTTCCAGAGGAAAGTGATAGTCAAAAGCTGTATCAAGTGAGTCAAGAAGGTGAACCATTATCAGGATTATTAGATTATGAATCAATGAAATCGGAAATCAGTAAGGCGGTAAAAAATTCAGGTAAAACTAAAGTTAGAATTGCAGGTGAAAAGACTGCTTATTATGATGCCGTTTTTCAGGTATTGATCTTGGCTCAATCCCAAGAATGGCAACCTGTCTTGGCATTTGATAAATAAAACAACATGGCAATAGACAATAAACAAAAAGCATATGCGAGCTCCATTCTTTTTATGGTTGGAATCGTCGTGTCTTTGCTTTTTATTGAATTCACATTTGCCGAAAATCCACCAACAGTAGAAGTTTCTGATCCATTCCCTGAGGATATGGAAATCAAAGATGTGGTTGCAGAGACGAATAAACCATCAAGTTCAAGTTCTGCGAAAAACCCTGTACCAAAACCCACTCCACCCGCTCCTACAAATAATAATAATTCTAGTGAAGAATTAACGGATAATGAACCAGATGATGCTGTTTCAAACCCCTTCGGCGGACAAAATGGCGGAAATAACAATTCCAATGGTTTCGGAGATGGTAACACGGGAGATGGTAACAGCGGCAACAGTGGATCCGGAAACAATGGTCAAGGATTTGGAGAGCCTAAAAGAGAAAATAATCCTACTCCCCCTGAATATGACACCGATTACAGTGGAAATGTATGCGTAGAATTATTAATCAATGCACAAGGCAAAGCCATATCTGCAAAAGCTTGTAATTCAACCAGCCATCCCGATCAAAATGTAGTGAAATCAGTAGTAGAATACATTAAGAAGAACGTAAAATATAAAGCAGAGCCGAACGCCCCCAATAGAAAAGCTTTTTATACCGTTTACATCGAAGCTGGATAAGTCATGATCAAACTTATTTTTATATCCCTTCTTTCAATACTATTTCTTGGATGTACTGAAGAATCCAAGAAAAAAGACGAACTTCTTTCCAAAATAGAAAAATTACAAAAATCAAATGATGCACTTCAGAAAAAAAACGACAGCTTAAACAATGCTTTGAATGAGGTGAAAGATGAATTCGATGAATTAATTTTTAGCCAAGAGCAGGGTATTGATAGCCCTGGTTTTGAATACATGCCTTATAAGTATAGATCTCAAGCAAAGAATAAATACATTAATGTCGAGGAAGATGCTAAAAGTGAATCCGATAAAAATTTCAAGAAAAGCATGGATAAGCTAAAAACTCCACGCAATACCATACCCTTTGAAGAAGTAGCTGATCCTTTTGAAGGAAGCGGAGGTGGACAAACATTTGGAGGGGGCAGTATGGGTACTGCTGGTGGTGAAGGCGTTGGCCTTGGACCTGGCCCGACTGGTGGCCACTCTGAATATGGTGATCTCGTGAGAATTAATAGTCCAGTACCTCCTCAATACGAAACAGAATTTAGTGGCAATATATGTGTGGAATTACGAATTGATCAACGAGGCGCTGCTATTTCTGCTAAATCCTTTAGTTCAACTAATCATCCTGAGAAAGAAGTAATAGATTCTGTTGTTTTATACGTTGCCAAGAATATCAGATTCAAAGCTGAACCTGGTGCTCCTAATAGAAAAGCATTTTACACCGTATACGTACAAGCAAATTAATTATTCACAACATATCGACTGGCTGTTTCAGCAGTTTCCTGCCTTTCAAAAGCAAGGAGGACAAGCCTATAAGCCTGGACTATCACATACGCATAAGCTTCTTTCGTTATTTGATCTTGACCTTGAAAAGCTTCAATACATTCATGTGGCAGGAACCAATGGCAAAGGATCAGTATGCAGCGTTACTGCATCTCTACTCACGGAACAAAATCACAAAGTTGGACTCTTTACCTCCCCTCACCTGTTTGATTTTAGGGAGAGAATTCGGGTCAATGGTAAAATGATTTCAGAAGAAGAAGTAATCGATTTTTGTGAAGTGATTCGCAATTCTGAGCTGGACTTTAAGCCTTCCTTTTTTGAAATCACATTTGTACTGGCCATTCGCCATTTCGCACATCAAAATTGTGATTATGTCGTTTTGGAAACCGGAATGGGAGGACGATTAGATGCCACCAATGTGGTAAAGCCTCTTATTTCAGTCATTACCAATATTGGTTTGGATCACCAGCAATATTTAGGAAATACATTGAAAGACATAGCTACTGAAAAAGCGGGAATTGTAAAGGAGCAAACACCTGTTGTCATTGGAAAAAAACAAGATGAAGTCTATACTGTTTTTGAACAAATAAGTAGTGAGAAAAAAGCGCCAATTCACATTGCTAAAGAAAGCTATGCCGATTTGAAGCTTCCAAAATACCAATTGGAGAATGTGAATACGGCCATTAGTGCTTTGTCGGAATTGCAGATTGAATGTTCGGAAGAAGTCATTCAAAAGTCCTTATCAAATTTATATAAAAACACAGGGTATCAGAAAAGAATGGAGATTGTCCAAGACAAGCCCACAATCATATTAGATGCTTCTCACAATAAAGATGGATTAGCAATCACACTTAACGAAATCCGTGGAAAATATAAGGGCGAAATTTATTGCATTTTCGGCAGCAGTAAAGAACGCGAGGTAAATGCGCGTTTCATGAATATATTTGATCATACACACCTCTATTTCTGTACCTTTTCAAATGAAAGAAGCAAAACTGTTGAAGATTGGAATACCATTAACACCACTTTAAATCAATCCATTAAAATTCATATGGATATCAATCCACTTTTTAATGAGGTTCGAGCAAAACTATCCCCTAATGATGTCTTGTTGGTTACTGGTAGTTTTTTCCTGCTGTCTGATTTAAATTTTGAACCTAAAAACAAAACATAGTTTGTAAATCACAAAATACCTTTATCTTTGCCCTCAATGGAAAAGCAGGTCATCCTTAATGCCAAGCACCTAGAACTGACTCTCAAAAGACTTTGCCACGAACTCATTGAATCTCATAACGATTTTAGTAATACCGTAATTGTTGGACTCCAACCACGAGGTATACATGTTGTAGAACGTCTTAAAATCATACTTGAGGACATTTTAAATAAAGAAATTACTTGTGGAAATCTAGACATTACATTCTACAGAGATGATTTTAGACGCAGAGAAACACCATTGTTGCCAAGTGTAACCAATATTGACTTTAGCCTAGAAAATAAAAATGTTATTTTGGTAGACGACGTTTTATTTACGGGAAGGACCATTCGATCAGGACTAGATGCCGTTTTGTCTTTTGGGCGACCAAAAAGTGTCGAGCTTATGGTGCTCATTGACAGAAGATTTAGAAGAGACCTTCCTATTGAAGCCAATTATGTTGGTAAGGCCGTAGACACCTTAGTGTCAGAAAGAGTTTCTGTCGAATGGAAAGAACACGAAGGAGAAGATAAAATACTACTTTACACAAAAGAAAGCGATGAATAGTTTAAGTGTAGAACATTTAATTGGCATTAGAGATCTCACAAAGGAAGACCTTGATCTGATATTTAAAACAGCGGACAGCTTCAAACAGGTCATCAATAGACCCATTAAAAAAGTACCCTCACTCAGAGACATAACTATTGCCAATTTATTTTTTGAAAACTCCACGAGAACAAAATTATCTTTTGAACTCGCAGAAAAACGACTTTCTGCAGATATTATCAATTTCAGCGCTTCAGGAAGTTCAGTAAAGAAAGGAGAGACTCTAGTGGATACAGTCAACAACATATTATCGATGAAAGTGGATTTGGTGGTCATGAGACATCCTAGCCCAGGAGCCGCCTCTTTTCTCTCGAAAAACGTGGATGCGAAAGTGGTAAATGCAGGTGATGGAACACATGAACATCCTACACAGGCACTACTTGACGCCTATTCAATAAGAGAAAAGCTGGGAAGCTTAAAAGGAAAAAAGATTGTAATTGTTGGAGATATTCTTCATTCAAGAGTTGCATTGTCTAATATATATTGTCTTCAAAAGCTCGGAGCTGAGGTCATGGTTTGTGGTCCAAAAACATTAATCCCCAAAAACATTGAAGCACTGAACGTAAAAGTCTCAAATAACCTTAAAGAGGCTCTCGAATGGTGCGATGTGGCAAATATGCTACGTATTCAGCTAGAACGACAAGACGTTAAATATTTTCCTTCTCTTAGAGAATATGCCATGACTTTTGGCCTCAATAAGGAAATCCTAGACTCGCTCAGTAAAAAAATCGTCGTAATGCATCCTGGTCCTATAAATAGAGGCGTGGAGATTACATCTGATGTTGCCGACAGCGATCAAAGCATCATTCTTCAGCAAGTTGAAAATGGAGTTGCTATAAGAATGGCCGTAATTTATTTGCTTGCGGCTCAAATTGAACGGTAATTTTTTTACTTTTGAGTATCAATGAAAAATTTCACTTCAGAACATAAAGGAAAAATCGCAATAGTTCATTCTAATGTTGATAAACTGGACTCAACCAATGCTCCAGAACTTAAAAGTCTTTTTATTCATTTAAATAATGGATCGAATAACAAACTCGTATTGGATTTAGGCGCAACAAAATACTGTGACTCGTCAGGGTTAAGCGCTATTTTAATTGCCAATCGCTTGTGTAAAGACACCAACGGATCATTCTCTATTGCAAACTTGCAAAGCAATGTCCTTAAACTCATTCAAATTGCTCAGCTCGATAAGGTCTTAGACATCCACAATGACGTAGAATCAGCTGTCGCTAAATTAAAAGAGTGAATTTCACCGTAACCATTTTGGGAAGTGGGGCAGCCTTGCCAACACTTAACAGAATGCCATCTTCACAATATATAAATTGCAACAATAGACATTTTCTCATTGATTGTGCCGAAGGAACGCAAGTTCAGCTGCGTAAATACAAAGTTCATTTTCAAAAAATATCTCATATTTTCATTTCACACCTCCATGGAGATCATTATTTTGGTTTGGTTGGACTATTGAGCTCTATGAGTCTTTTGGGACGTGAAAAAGAAATGCATCTATTTGGGCCGCCAGAGCTTGAAGGGATTTTAACGACGCAGCTCGAATACGGTGGGTCAAGGCTCTCATTCAAAATCATTTTCCATTCATTAAGCTTTCATACAAAAGAAAAAATTCACGAAGATGATGTTCTCGAAGTATATAGCTTTCCGTTAAAGCATAAAGTGCCTACATGTGGATTTTTAATCAAAGAGAAGCCAAAGCTTTTAAAAATTGATAGTGATAAACTAAAAGATAAAAATATCAAAATTGAGGATTACAAATTGTTACAGAATGCGCAAGATATACAACTTGAAAACGGCACCTTATATCGATATCAAGACTTTACCTTACTACCTCATCCACCAATGAGCTATGCCTATTGTTCGGATACCAAGAAAGATTTGAAAATACCTGAATTTATAGAGAATTGTACTGTTTTATATCACGAAGCCACTTTCTTAAAAAAAGACAAGTCAATTGCCAATAGCACCATGCATTCTACAACCATTGATGCTGCTAATATTGCTTCTTTGGGAAAAGTGAAAAGTCTTTATGTTGGTCATTTATCATCCAGATACAGGTCTGACGAACAGCATCTATTGGAATTGAAAGAAGTTTTCAATAATTCCAATGTAGCCTATGATGGATTAATCATCGATCTTTTTAAACAATGATAATCGCTCTTATCGCCATCATAAAAACAAAAAAGGAAGAAAAAATGGTTAGGAATAAAAGTACTGAGTCTATCTTAGACTTCGTCTCTACCACTATCTGCTCTTTTCTTTTTAAGGAAGCGGTCTGAAAAGCTACTTTATTTACGATGAATAACTTCATTATTTCATGATTTATTTTGTTACTAAGTGTGTTCATTTGTTGTTGTGTTTTGTTTGTTTGACAAATATGCGGACACTTTACTCCTGAAATATAAAGATTTGAGGGTTTGTGAAAAATATAGAAAATCCTACTCAAACTGATCTAGGTATATGTGCCAGTTGAGGTCGGTAGAATTACTTATATGATCTAATGTCTATGCTATCGGAAGCCATTAATGAATAATTAAATTTACATAAAAAAGGGGCCCTCTTTCGATGACCCCTATAAGGAAACTCAGTAATTGAATCCGCTTATTCAGCGATAAGTTTTCCTGTGTAGGTATTGTAATTTAAATCAGTAAGAATGATAATATATAAACCAGACTTCAGGTTTTTTGTTTGATAGGATTTCTGAAAAGAAACCTCTTTACTGTCAACTATTTGTCCATTAGCATTTAAAATAGTAAGCATTGTAATTTCATTATTATCCCAGCTGATCGTTGCATAATCCGATGTAGGATTTGGATAAATATTTAAATGATTTTCCTCTATCTCTATCACTGAAGCAGTATTCATTTCTTCAATAACTTGTTCTGCCATCACCACACATCCATTATAATCAACGATGGTCGCCTCATAGAACCCTGCAGGTACATCGTAAAGATCCTCTGAGTCATCCCCCGTATTCCAAGTATAATAATATGGATAAGTTCCTCCCGAAACTGAAAGGTCTATATCTACATTATCCCACTCAGTTGGCTCAGTTGTACTAATATCAGCAGACAATGTCTCAGGCTGCATTACATTAAAACTTCCCCATACAACACAATCATTACCATCTGTAATTTCTACACGATACGTTCCCGTAGTAAGATTATTGATGTCTTGTGAGGTCATTCCATTATCCCACTGATAAGAGTAAGCTGGATTCCCTTCTATAATAGTCAGGTCAATCGCTCCATTCGAAACCCCATGACAAGTAACATGATCAACATCACCCGCAAATATCGTAGTAAGATAGGTCGTGATTGTAATCGTAGTGTCTATTGAACATCCAGATGCATCAGTAACATTCAAAGAATAAACACCTGCCTCTATATCTAATAAACTTTGTTCTGTAGAACCATTTGACCACTCGTAGGTATACGGTGTGCTTCCTCCTTCTGCCTCAACATCTATCTGACCGCCATGAGTTTCGCATGACATAGAATGATTTGCCGTTAGCGTGATTGCATTAAATCCATATGCCATTTCGACAGCAGCAGCAGCATTTAATCGACCTTCTCCAATCAATCCAACATATGCCGGATTCAAAGTATCAATGTTTACTGAAGTTACTTTTAAGATGTATTCAATGTTCTCATTTGATAGACATGGATTGACTGCAAGCATCAACGCTACCGTTCCTGAAACAAAAGGTGATGCGTAAGAGGTACCTGAAGATTCCAATACCCAATTTTGACTAGGACTAATCCAAACATCATAACCTGGCGCAGTCAAATCCACTGTTGCATTATGCTGATGTGTCGAATTGGGATCACCAATAGAACTTTCATGATTATCAAATTTACCAATACTGGTTACTGAAAACACATTATCGTATGCTGAAGGGAAAACCAAACTATCCGGACCACCACAAGTGGAACCATTTCCTGCAGCAGCAACAATAAAGGAACCATTGTTGTAAGCCTCATCAATAGCCATTTGTTGATAGATGTTAAACTCACATCCAGAAGTCCAACTCAAATTAATGATTTGAGAACCATTGTAAGAAGCTGACAACACCTCGTTATAATTCATTCTATATAATCCTAAAGAACTATTATAACCAATCGAACTCTTGAAGTTTAAATTATCCGTGTTCCCTGCTGCAATAATTGAAACAGCTGTACCATGTCCTGACGGAGCAACATTAGATGGGTCATAATAGACAACAGAACCGACCAACTCTTCATGTGTAATTTCATAATTCTGATCAGAAATACCAATTACTATATTTGAATCTCCTAATGTATAATTCCATGCATCTTGTGCAGCAATAAGATTTAAGGCATATTGATTAGGAATCAAATCATAATCATTGGGCGTCGCCAAAGCTTGATATTGAGGACCATATTCCAATTTCGAAACTGAATTGACCTCATTAGCTAAAACTGTATACAAATCGACAATATCACAATTACAGCTCACTTCATATACCTTCTGAAGCATTTCATTCCTTGAGGAAGGAAGCGCCTTTTGAACATTCGTAATATTTAAAGAACTTATAACCGCATTAAATTCAATATCATTCGATATCAAATTTCCCGATGCACCTATATAAGGAACATGGTTCTCGTTTTCAATAGTCAACCAGACTTTAGAATCTTGTTGAGAAATAGAAGAAAACAAGGAAAGTATCATAAAGACAGACAAGGTTGTTTTTCTAAAAGAGTTTTTTAAAGTTTTCATATCCAATAATTTTAATTCGAGTTTAACTTGTTGGAACAAATCTCCTTTGATTATATAGGACAATAAAAAAAATGAGGTAAGTAGAATTAAAAATACATGAGCCTACGAAAGCGAAGCTAAGTATTGATATCAAAACCATTAGGTGGAAATACCTAGATAAAGCAATTGAATGACGGTTACTTCTGAGACGACCTAAAGAGTATAACCCCCGTCAATGCAAAGAAAGCATTAGGTATCCAGACTGAAATAAGTGAAGGGAACCCAAGATTTAATGCAGCAACAGTTAACATCTTCATGGCAAATATGTATATGAATACAATACCGAGACCTATCGCTATATTCACCCCTACACCTCCCCTCCTCTTGGTTGATGCAACTGATACGCCAATCAAAGTAAGTATATAAGCAGCAAAAGGATATGAGGTTCGTTGATGAAGTTCTATTTCATACATAGGAACCATAGATGAACCTTTTGTTTTCTCTCTTTTTATAAAGGATTTCAGCTCACTAAAGGACATCGTAGCAGCTGCACTCTCCCTATGAGCCATCTCCGAAATGGTAAAATTAAAGCTTGTGTCAAGGGTTTTCAAATGGCGAATCTCTATATGATCCTTGTAAAAGTTTTTTATATATAAATCCTTCAGCTGCCAAATTGAACTACCAGGTTTGTTCAAAGCATATCTGGATTTAATAAAACAACTTGGTTTATGGTCAGAAGTCCATTGTTGGAAAGTGAAATCATTAATTCTTTTATCTCTGTCATTATAATTAGAAAAGAAAACAGATTGATTATTGGGGTATTCCGCATGATAATCATCTACAACCATTACATCACGATAATACTTTTCTTCAAAATCTAACCTTGCCTTATTGGCATTAGGAACGATAAAGTGATTAATAAATAATGAGAACAACATCAATACAGTCGCTGAAATAAAATACGGACGCAAGTATCTGTAAATAGGCTTTCCACTGAACCAAATTGGAATGATTTCAGTATCCTTTGCCATTTTGGTGGTAAACCATATTACTGAGATAAAAACAATCATGGACGTAAACATATTCCCATAAAGTATGATGAAATTCAAATAATAATCAAAAATGATTTCGTTGAGAGGAGCCTTATTAGAAATAAAATCTCCAAGCTTTTCTGACACATCAAAGACAATAGAAAACATCATGATAATGGCAAGCATGAAAAAAAAGGTGGAAAGAAACTTCTTTATGATATACCTGTCAATAATGGAAAACATACTATAATCTTATATTTAGTTGCTTGACCATTTTATTTTTCCAGCTTACAAATGACCCATCTATTATTCGCACCCTAGCCTCTTTCATCAGCCTCAAGTAAAAAGATAAATTATGAATTGTAGCTATTTGAATACCTAGGTATTCACCTGATTTAATGAGATGACGAAGATATGATTTGGTATAATTGGTATCAACCCAACATGGACTGTTCTCATCGATAAGACTGTAATCCATTGACCATTTCTGATTCTTGATATTAATTGTACCGTTTTCAGTGAACAAAAGACCATGCCTAGCATTTCTAGAAGGCATTACGCAATCAAACATATCCACACCTAAAGCAATGCACTCAAGTAAATTTGAAGGCGTACCTACGCCCATCAGATACCTTGGCTTCGACTTGGGCAAAACATCTGTTACTAGAGCGGTCATTTCATAAAGGTCTTCTTCAGGTTCTCCTACACTAAGTCCCCCTATGGCATTTCCAACAGCATCCATTGAAGCGATATATTCTGCCGACTCCCTTCTTAAATCCTTGTATGTACTACCTTGAATAATCGGGAATAAGGCTTGAGTATATCCATATTTCCCTTCCGTTTTGTTCATTTGATCAATACACCTATTTAACCACCTGTGCGTCATTTTCATTGAGTTTTTCGCATAAGTATAATCACACGGATATGGCGTACATTCATCGAAAGCCATAATTATATCCGCTCCAATAGTCTTTTGAATATCAATAGCTCTTTCAGGCGTAAAAAAATGATAACTTCCGTCTATGTGAGACTGAAACTTAACCCCTTCTTCATTTATTTTCCTCGATCCCGACAAGGAATAAACTTGGTATCCCCCGCTATCCGTTAAAATTGGCTTGTTCCAAGAAATAAATTTATGTAAGCCACCGGCTCTTTCAATAATATCAGTGCCCGGCCGTAAAAAAAGGTGGTACGTGTTTCCCAATATTATTTCTGCCTTAACATCGTGTTCAAGCTCCTTTTGATGAACCCCCTTAACAGACCCACTTGTACCCACAGGCATGAATATAGGAGTCTCTATTGGTCCATGGTCCGTCATTAAAATACCAGCTCGGGCATTTGAGTCTGGGTCCGAATGAATTAAGTCAAAGTGCATAAGAATGTTGATAAAATATCGAAACAAAGATACATTGAAATCAATTCAAATTGAATATTTGTAAATACATATTATGACAGAATTAAATCAGTATCTCAATAACGAACTATTTATAGGCTGTCTTGTCTTGTTTTATTTAACGATATCTATTCAACTATATTACATTATTTTCATTTTTAGAAAATTAGCATTTTATAGCTCTTGTGATAAAACTGAACAAGAAGAAATACCATTGAGTATTATTATTGCGTCAAGAAATGACGGCAAAGCATTAGAAGAAAACCTTGAATTCGTTCTAAATCAGAGGTATTCAAAATTTGAGGTAATTGTAGTTAATAATAACTCTGTTGATCACAGTAAACAAGTTCTTTCTGAGTTAGAAAAAAAGCATCATCATTTAAAAATTGTAGAATTCAATAACAGTAAGCATATCCGTCCTGGCAAAAAACTCCCGTTAACCATTGGTATTAAAGCTGCTAAAAATGAACATTTAATACTCACCGACGCTGACTGTAGACCTGCCTCTCAATTGTGGTTAAAAAAAATGGCTCAAGGTTTTAGTAATAAAGATGACGTCATTCTTGGGTATGGACCCTATTTAAAAGCAAATGGGATTCTAAATAGGATCATTAGATTCGATACTGCCTGGATAGGTGTAAATTATTTATCTTTTACATTGAGCAAAATACCTTACATGGGAGTTGGGAGAAACCTTGCTTACACTAAAGAAGCTTACCATGCTGTTGATGGATTTAAATCACACTATTCTCTCGCTTCTGGTGACGATGATCTATTCGTTCAAGAAGTAGCTAAGAAAAGTACATTAGGAATACAAATTGATACAGATTCATTTTGTTATTCTCCTTCAAAAAAAACCTGGTCTTCATGGATTAAACAGAAGTCAAGGCATTATACAACTTCATCCAAATATGGTTTTATCAAAAAACTATTGTTAGCAATCTATCCAATATCACTGATTCTAGCTTGGTTTTCTTTTGTTTCTTTGGTGATAGTCGGTGATTCACTATTCATATTTATAACCATAATGAGTATGTTTTACTTGATTAAATGGTGGATTCAAGGAAGATGCCTGTTGAAACTCAATGAAAGGAAATTCGCATTACTCTTTCCTTTCTGGGATATATTTTACGCAGTTTTATCTCCTTTAATCTTTTTATTTGGAAAAACTAAACGAAATAACAATTGGTAGCAAAAGATCATTTATCTGATAAGGCAAAATTTGACTTGGTGTTGGTTGAGGCAGCTAAAAAAGGAGACCAAATGGCCTATGCAGACCTCATGGAACGTTACAGAGAATCCATTTATTTCATGATGCTGAAAATGGTCAAAGATTCAGATGATGCCGATGATTTAACCATTGAAGCTTTTGGTAAAGCGTTTAATAGACTGGGTCAATACTCACCCAATTTCGCATTTAGTACATGGCTCTTTAAAATTGCTTCAAATAATTGTATTGATTTCATCAGAAAAAAAAGAATAAAGGTGACCTCCATGGATACCGGAATTGTTAATGACAACGGTGACGTCATGAGAATTGACGCCAAATCCACAAATTTAAATCCCGAGGAAACCGTGATGAAAGGACAAAGAGTGGTGCATTTGCGTCTGCTTGTAAGTAAGTTGAAACCAAAATATAGAGAACTCGTTGAGAAAAGGTATTTCCAAGAGTTGAGTTATGAGGAAATTGCCACTGAAATGAATTTACCTCTTGGAACAGTAAAAGCTCAATTATTTAGAGCTCGAGATTTTTTAGCAAGCATGGCTGAAAAGACGAAAGATTCCATTTAATGGATCTCATAAAAAAATATTTTCCCGACATCCCAAAAGAGCAATACAACCAACTCAAAGAGCTCAAGTCCCATTACGAAGAATGGAATCAAAAGATCAATGTTATTTCAAGAAAAGATATTGATAATTTTTATGAGAGACACGTACTTCACTCACTTGCTATTGCAAAATTAATCCAGTTCAGAGACGATAGTACTATTATTGATGTTGGCACTGGTGGAGGGTTTCCAGGAGTACCATTAGCTATATTATTTCCAAACGCCCATTTCACGCTCCTTGATTCTATTGGGAAAAAATTGAAGGTGATTAATGAGATATCCGAAAAACTACATATTGACAACATTGAAACCATACATTCGCGTGTTGAGACCATAGACAGAAAGTACGATTACATTTTAAGCCGTGCCGTCACAAATCTTCCAAAATTCATAAAACTCACAAGAAACATTAGAAATGCAAAATCAGCTTCTCATTCAGGAATCTACTATTTAAAAGGTGGTGACTTTGAAAAAGAACTAAAACAAATAAAAGAGAAAAGTCATATCACCGATTTGAATTCATTATTTGAGGAAGAATTTTTCATCACTAAAAAACTCATTCACATTCCTTATTAATTCAATAAAGGGGGGTAACACATATAAAATCGTGGAATCTCAACCTCAAAAATTTCATCATTTCCCAAGTTTTTGAAATAAAACTTGCCCTGCATATATCCTACAGCCGAAAGCAATTCGCAACCGCTAGTATACTCAAAAGATTCATCCGGAAATAATATTGGCGTTTGACCAACGACACCCTCTCCTTTTACTATTGATTCTCCATGAATTAAATGTCGAACACACCATTCACGAGATAATAACTGAACAGGATATTTCATATTATTAATAATCTTGATTTCATAATTATGAATAAAACTAGAACCCGTATCAGTTGATAAATCATCACGAAACCAAGTCTTTATTTCTATTGAAATTCCAAGAGCTGTTGTATTTGACATACCTAAAAGTATTTGATTTATACCTAAAAATAAAATAATTCGGAATCTTTAACATTCACAGGGTTTGAGTGTTTATTTTAATTATAAATTAATTACATATAATACACAATTTTGTAAAAACGGAGCATTTGAAATGATCCTATTTATAGTTGTAAAACAAAATACAATAAATGCAATCTATTTAGAATCAGTCTAAATTATTATTTATGATGACAAATTACATTTCGAATTACTGTGTAGGCCTATGTTTTTCGTAATTTTGTCGCTAAATTGTAATATAACATTTCATGTCTAACACCATAAGTATCCGAAAAGGTTTGAATATCAGACTGGTAGGAGAATCGACTAAAGAAATAAAAGACATTCCCGTATCTAATACGGTATGTTTATCCCCTCTAGATTTTCATGGCTTAATACCCAAATTGGTTATAAAAGAAGGAGAATCAGTTCAAGTAGGTGATGTTATTTTCCATGACAAGAAAAACGAAAGAATAAAATTTGTTAGTCCCACGAGTGGAAAAATAAAACAAATTGTCCGTGCTGAAAAAAGAAAGATTGTTCAGATTTTAATTGAATCTGATTCAAAACAAACCTGCAAAAAATTTGACGTAAAGAAGGTTGCAGATACCTCTAAAGAAGAAGTGCTCGATCTATTGTTAAATTCTGGTATTTGGCCAAGTATAAAACAACGTCCATTAGATATTGTCGCAGACCCATCAAATGAACCGAAAGGTATTTTTATTTCATCATTTGACTCATCCCCTCTTGCTCCGGATTATTCATTTATTCTTAAAGAAAAAATGGACCAAGTTCAAATAGGGCTTAATGCATTGAATCAATTAGCGAGTGGTAAAATTCACTTAAGTAGTAGAAAAAATTCTGACTTTACAAAAATGCAAAATGTAATCCATCACAACGTTGATGGTATTCATCCTGCAGGTAACATTGGAACACAGATTCACCATATCAACCCTGTGAATAAGGGTGAATTCGCATGGAGTATTAATATTCAAGACGTTGCAGCAATTGGACAACTTTTTGAAACGGGTTGTTTAGATGGAAAAAAATGTATTGCGGTTGGTGGTTCTGAAATTAAACACCCTGCATACTACAACATTCATTCTGGGTCTTTATTGAGTGATATTTTAAAAGACAATGTTGTAGGTGAGAACGTTCGGTATATCTCTGGTAATGTTTTAACAGGAGACCAAAAGAGTGCAAATGGTTACATTGGTTTTTATCACAATCAAATCACAGTAATCCCTGAGGGTAACGAGTATAAGTTTTTCCTAACGAAAGGATGGCTTGGATTAGGGTTTGATAAGTTTTCAAATTCTAGACTCTTTCCTACTTTTCTTCTTCCGAAAAGTAAACGTTTTACTTTAGATACCAACACAAATGGTGAAGAACGAGCTTTTGTAGTTACCGGAGAATTAGAAAAGGTTTTTCCTTTTGACATTCTTCCAATGCACTTAACAAAAGCGGCAATAACAGAGGATATAGACGGCATGGAGAATTTGGGTATTTACGAAGTAGCACCAGAAGATTTTGCCCTTTGTGAGTACGTCTGTACAACCAAAATAAATATTCAAGAAAAAATTAGACATGGACTAGATTTGATAGCTAGCGAATGTATGTAATATTAAAATAAACGATCAGTGAAATTTTTAGAAAAATATTTACACAAAATGGAACCCCACTTTATCAAAGGTGGGAAGTACGAGAAATGGAATCCGTTATTTGAAACCATGGCAACTTTTGCTTTTACGCCGAAGCTGGTTACAACTAAAGGTTCACACATTAGAGATGGTGTTGACTTGAAAAGAACAATGATGACGGTAATTTTAGCCCTTATACCTTGTTTGATTTTTGGGATTTATAATACTGGGCATTGGGAAATGGCCGTATCTGAGACCAATCGAAACCTACCCTATTTTGATGCAATGGGAGCGAAGTTTTTAACAGGTTTAGGGATTGTTATGCCTGTTGTCATAGTCTCTTATGGCGTTGGTTTAGGTATAGAGTTTCTGTTCGGTATGATTCGAGGCCATTCTTTACATGAAGGGTTCTTGGTATCTGGTATGCTTATTCCTCTCACAATGCCTGCAGACGTTCCGCTTTGGATGGTTGGATTGGCTACAGCATTTGCGGTTATCATTGGTAAAGAAATCTTTGGAGGAACAGGAATGAACGTTGTGAATATTGCGCTTACAGCTAGAGCCTTTTTATTCTTTGCTTATCCAACATCCATGTCTGGAGATAAAGTTTGGATGTCAGGATTAGGTGATAAGATGGCAGCGAATCCCGAATCAGTTGATGGCTTTTCAGGAGCCACTGCACTGGGTGATTTAGCCTCCTTCATGTCAGACAAAGCAACTGTCGCGGGAGAGGTCGTCCAGTCCAATGTGGCTGTTCAAAGTTTTTCAAGTGAATACACTGCATGGGAATCTTTCGCGGGTATGATTCCTGGATCTATAGGTGAAACTTCTACAATGGCGTGCCTATTAGGTGCATTGGTCTTGGTTTTAACCGGCGTAGGTTCACTAAGAATTATTTTATCGTTTTTCGCAGGTGGTTTCATTATGGGACTTCTTTTAAATGCCATCGGCGGAAATCCATACCTGGACTTACCTGCCTACTATCATTTAATCATTGGAGGATTTGCTTTCGGCGCCATATTTATGGCTACTGACCCTGTCACAGCATCTCAAACAGCCAACGGAAAGATCATATACGGGTTCCTTGGGGGATTTTTAGCCATCATGATCAGGGTACTCAACCCAGCATATCCAGAGGGTGTTTTTCTAGCAATACTATTTATGAATATCATGGCGCCAATTATTGATCATTACATTGTTCAAGGAAATATCAACCGAAGATTAAAAAGATTAAAAACAACATAACATGGCTATTAACAAAGAATCAAATCAATTCACTTTCGGCTTTGCTATTGGCTTAGTCGTTATATTGGGTGTAATCCTTGCCGTATTATCAGAGGGGCTTAAGCCCTATAAAGAAAAGAATGTAAGAATCAAAAAACAACTTGACATTCTTTCTGCTATGATGGATGTTGAAAAGGAAGGCATTACTCGTGCAAATGCAGAAGTCGAATTCAAGAAATATGTAAAGCTCGAAGACGCAGTTATACTGGACTATACTGGCAAAGTAAAAAAAGCTGAAGATGGCGTAAGTGCATTCGA
>JGI20159J14440_10001103_pt1 | contig 19614 bp, 21 predicted proteins | sample COG_09_FD_14440 | JGI IMG/M metagenome (IMG submission 14440) | reverse complement strand
CAACGATAATTAAGTGGCGGGGTAGCTCAGTCGGTTAGAGCGCAGGACTCATAAGCCTGAGGTCAGTGGTTCGATTCCACTTCCCGCTACCATATTTAATTTATTTTCTAATAATTTTTTTTAGTCTAGAAATGTTCATTGATGGTTTTGGAGGAAATATCTTTTTTCCGCTCACTTTTTTAATATTTTTGTTTGTTTGTTTAGCAAAATTATAAACAGACTGTGTCTTACCCCCAACATTTATTATGCCAGTTTTGTCTAGAATTTTTGGTATCATTTTAATGACTTCATCGTGATAAATGAAGTTTGTTTGAATATCATGAAAAGCTTTTTTATGAAGGAAGGGTTTTTCACACATTATTAATCTTAGTATTAAAGAATTTTTATACATTATGACCGCACATTCCCCACCTAATTTTGACCATGCATAATTGTTTATAGGTAAAACAGCATCTGTTTCTTTGTAGTTCCCTTTTACTCCTGGATAGACATAGCCAGTAGAAAAGTAAATTAGCTTAATATCAAATTCGCTACAAACTTTAACAACATTGGCTGTTCCAATTATATTGATATCTATACTCTTAGAAATAAATGTGTCATGAATGTCCATAGGTCTAGAAAGAGCAGCACAATGAATAAGATATTTTGGCTTATGTTTTTTAATAAAATTTTTAATAGAAGAGATCTTTAAAATATTTAGTTGACTTTTGGATGGGAATATAAAGTTAAGATTTAATTTAGATTGTTTAAGTGTAGTTGCAAATCTTCCATTTCCACCAGTGACAACTATTTTATTTCTATGCATATTATTTTTTGTAGATAAATTTAATTTATATTATAATAATATACTTTTAATTATATGAAAAAAAAATTCTTAAATCTTGGAATACAGCCTCTTGCAAACTCATTTTTAAGTTCAAATTCAAAAAAGAGCTTAGCAAAAGAGTTTTTTTATAATTTAGAAGTTTCATTTAATACAAGTAGTTATCTGGTATCCATATCAAAACCAGTTAATCCTAAGTTACAATATACTGATAAATATGCTCATAGAGCCTCAGAATCAATAACAATGAGAAATGCATTTAAAAAAATTGCAAACAGACTTAACGAGAAATATTTACCAAAGATAGTAATGGAGATTGGGAGTAACGATGGCGTTTTTATTAGAAATTTTCCTAAAAAGAAAATATTAGCAGTTGAACCATGTAAAAACTTGGCAAACATAACAAAAAATAAATACAAAACCTTTCCAAATTTCTGGAATAAAAAATTAGCCAACAAAATATTTTCAAAATCAAAAAAAGCAGATATAATTTTTTCAGCTAATACAATTTCACATATACCAAATTTAAAAGAAACATTTGATGCTATTGAGTTTAGTCTTAGTGAAAATGGTGTATTAGTTATTGAAGATCCATCATTATATTCTGTAATTAAAAACAATTCATATGATCAATTTTACGATGAACATGTTTATGTGTTTTCAGCTATATCAGTAGCGAATATTGTAAAAAAATCTAACTTGAGATTATTTGATGCTGAAGAAATTACAACGCATGGTGGCTCTATGCGATTTTATATATGTAAAAATTCTGCTAAACATAAGAATACAAAAAAAATTAAGTTAATTATCAAAAAAGAAAAAAAGGCTAATTTACATAAATTTTCAACTTATTTGGAATTTTCAAAAAGAGTCAAAAAATCAAAAAGCAATTTAATCAAAATTTTTAAAAGGTTAAAAAATAAAAATAAAAATATAATAAGCTATGGAGCAACATATAAATCTTCAACAATATTTAATTATTGTAAAATTGGAAAAAAGTTGATTAATTATATCACAGATACAACTTTGAATAAGCAAGGCAAATTTACGCCAGGACAGCATATTCCAATAATCTCTCCAGCTGTAGGAATGAATGATAAAGTTGATTATGCTTTTTTAGGTGCCTGGAACTTTAAAAAAGAAATTTTAAAAAAAGAAAAAGAATTTATTAGGCGTGGAGGTAAGTTTATTACCCATGTACCTTCACCTAGAATTATATCAAAATAAATGATAAGCCAAAAAATTCTTAATTGGCTTAATAGTAAAAGAAAAGAACATCTCTTACATATTAAATTTACCAAACTTAATAAAATTAATAAATGGAAAATTAATAAGCATGAAATTTTTCACACATCAAAAAAATTTTTTAAGATTATTGGTATTAGAGTATCTTCAAATTTTTATAAAAATAATTGGGATCAGCCCATAATTATGCAAAATGAAGTTGGTATTTTAGGAATTATAAAAGATCCTAAAAAGAAAAAGTATTTATTACAAGCCAAGGTAGAACCAGGGAATATTAATAAACTTCAACTTGCTCCTACTGTTCAGGCAACAAAAAGTAATTATAGTAGTGTCCATGGAGGGTCTAAAGTCTTTTATATAAAACATTTTTTAAAACTGAGAAATATTGGAAAATACAAGCAATCTGAGCAAGGCTTTAGATATCTTAATAAATTTAACAATAATATCTTAATTAAGAACAAAAAAAATATTATCAAAAAAAAAGATTTCTTTTGGTTTACTAAAAATGAAATAAAAAAACTAATTTACAAAAAAAATATTATTAATATGGATACACTATCAGTGTTTTCTTCTATCTTAAAAAAAAAGAAAAAAGATAAACCATTTAATAGTAAAATTTTTTTTTATGATTGGTTAAAAATTTTAGATAAAAAATTTTATATAAAAATACAACAAGTCAAACTTAGTACTTTAAAAGATTGGGTAGTTAGCTCAAATAAAATAGTTCACAAAAATAAAAAACACTTTTCTGTTATTGGTATTAATGTTAAGACAAACAAAAGAGAGGTTAACAGCTGGTCCCAACCTATTATTAAAGGTAAAAATATGGCTTTTGCTGGATTTGTCCAAACAAAAATTAATGATACTGATCATTATTTATGCCGATATATTTTAAAGCCTGGGCTAAAAAGAAGTGTTATCGGTTGCACTATTAATACCTCTGATATTTCTGAATATAATAAAAATAACACTCTCAATAAAATAGATAAAAAATTTTATAAAGATTTTTTCATTCACAAAAAAAACAATACAAATATAATCTTTGATAATGTATTGTCAGATGAGGGTGGCAGGTTCTATCAGTGTCAAGTAAGGTGTGTGATATCTTTTGTTAATTTCAAAAAAATAACAACTATTCCTGATAATTATATATGGCTATCTTATAATCAAATTGTTGAAATGATAAGAGATAAAAGAGTCGACATAGAATCTAGATTGTTATTTGCTTGTAATAATATAGATCAAATTCAATAAATGAAAAAAAATTATATCTTATTAATTGGATACTCTAACATAGCTCGAAAAAGAATAATTAATGTTTTTTTAAAAAAAAGGATTCCTTTTTGTGTAGCCTCAAAATCATTTAATAAGAAAATTAAAGGAGCAAAAAAACAGTTTTCAAATTATGAAGATGCCTTACTTAACTCTGGGGCTAATATTGCTTATATTTCATTGCCAAATTCTTTACATTATAATTTAGCAAAAAAAGCATTATTACTAGGATACCACGTGCTTATTGATAAACCGATGTGCTATAAGTTAAGTCAATCTAGGGAATTAATTTTATTAGCTAAGCAAAATAAAAGATTACTCTCTGAAGCCATTTTTTATAATTATCACGATCAAATTAAGAAGATTAATCTCTTGTTGAAAAATAAACATCAAATTAAGAGTATAAAGGTAAATTTTACTATTCCGTTACCACCAAAAAATTCTCTTCTTATGTCAAAAAAATTAAGAGGGGGTGTTATTATGGATATGGGCCCTTATGCTGCTTCGATACATAGAATTTTTTTCAATCAGAATATTACTTATTCAAGAATGATTTTTAAAAAGAACAAGGATAATTTACCAACAGCTTTTGAATTAAAAATTAAATATAATGATAAAAAATATTCTGGTTTATTCAAATTTGGTGGAAAATATATTAATCAAGTGAAGTTTTTTACCCATAAACAAAACTTTTCAATTGAAAGAGTTTTTTCTCCACCAGATGATATTAGTTTAAATTTAAAAATATTTAAAAAAGATAAAACAAAGACAATAATAGTAAAAAAAGACAATTGTTTTGAAAACTATTTAATTGAAATAATTAATAAGATAAATAACAAAAAATATTCATATTATTATAAGCAAATAGAAAGTGATCATTCATTTAGAGATAAAATAGAAAAAAGATATCTAAAAACTCTCTAGTATTTTCTATAGCAAGTCATCTTTTGTTAAATCATAATAAATAATTGGAATTTCTAGAACTTTAGAATATTTATTAAACCAAAATGGCATAAATCTTTCAATTAAAAATCCATAAATTCTTGTATTTCCATAACCTTTTAAGTTGAAACCAAAAACTTTCTCACATTTTTCCAACCATGGAAATATAGTTTCGTAATATTTATTCATTAAATCTTTTGATTTACAGATAAACATATTTCCTTGATTATATGAGGTATTATTTCTAACATAAGATTTAAAGTCATCCTTGTCATTTTCATTTAATAAATCTATTGCCTTATCAAGAGCTCCATTGCCATGAAACATATCAAAGTGGAATCTAATACTTCTATTTTTTTTAAAAATTGATTTAGGATTTCTTATGAACGCAATTTTTCCATATTTCAGCACTTTAATCCAACTGACATTATCTAAATTAATTTTGTCACCAAGAATTACATCATAATTTTCCCAATTATCACCTATTTTTTTTAAAATTTTTTCATTAAAATTGGCATTTTCCTCTAAGTTACAAGTTTCATTTTTCCAAAACCTTCTATATCCACAAAAACCTATCCATTTGTCTTTTTCAATTTTTTTAAGCCCATTCTTCCAAAACCAATAATGAAAAGTTTGTTCACCATAAAATTTATTTTTATGACTTATATGTGCGCCTTTATCATCTGTAATCCAACCATTGGAAAAATTGTCAGATCCAAGGCCAACTGGAGTATAGGTAATTTTTTTTATTTTATTTAATAGTCTGTTATCAATGCAAATACAGAATATTTCTAGATTGTTCACTTTTTTAGATTTAGTTCTTGAAAAGATTTACAATTAGAATCTTTTTTTGAGAGGATAGGTTTTTTTGTAGGCCATTTAATTTTAAGGTATTTATCATTCCAAGCAATTGAAACTTCACTTTCTTTATTTCTATAATTTGTGCAACTATAAAGTACTATATTTTCTTTATCTAAAGTTAAAAATCCATGAGCGAACCCAGGTGGTATATAAATAGATGTTGCATTCTTTTCGCTTAAAATTATTTTAAAGTGCTTACCAAATGTTTTAGACATCTTCCTACAATCAACTACAACGTCTAAAATTTTACCTTTTAGAACAGATAAATATTTTCCTTGCATTTGTTTTGTTTGCATATGCAAACCTCTTAAAACATTTTTTCTAGATTTTGATACTAGAGAAAATATTAGTTTTTTTTTTATATTCTTTTCTAATGATAACTCTCTAAGTAAACCTCTCTTATCTTTATAATTTTTAGATTTAAATACCAATAAGTCTTTGAATTTAGTTTTTATAATTTTCATTTATATCAATTTAGACAAATATTTTGAGTAATCACAATTACCATAAAATTTAATTGCTTTTTTAATATGACTCTTAGTTGTCCATCCATTATTTAGTGCAATTTCTTCTAGACAAGCAATTTTTAAACCTTGTCTATTTTCAACTGCTGATACAAATGCGCTTGTTTTGTAATAGTCGTCCATAGATCCTGTATCTAACCAAGCTCCACCTCTGCCTAAAAAATTAGCATATAAATTGTTTGTTTTTTTATACTTATTAAGTAAATCCACTATTTCAATCTCACCTCTTTTAGAAGGTTTGAGTTTTTTTGAATATTCTACAACCTTATTATCAAAAAAATATAAACCAGTAATAGCTAAATCAGACATATACTTTTTGGGTTTTTCCTTGATAGATGTAATCTTGTTTTTATTATCTATTTTTGCTACCCCAAATAATTCTGGCCTTGTTACTTTGTGAAGCAATACTTTTGCTCCTTTTTTTAATTTTGATGAATTAATTAAATTAGTTGATAAATTTTGTCCGTAAAAAAAATTATCTCCTAAAATTAACGCCACATTACTTTTACCAATAAAATTTTCACCTAGTATAAATGCATCAGGCAACCCCTTGGGTGTAGCTTGTTCTTTATATGTTATTTTTATTCCAAGATTATTACCATTGGGTAATATTTTTTTATACTGATCGAGTTGACCTTTATTAACAATAATTAATACATCTTTTATTTTTGCTAACATCAAAATCGATAGAGGATAAAAAATTAGAGGTTTATCATAAATTGGTAAAAGTTGTTTATTTACAGCTTTTGTAAGCGGACTCATTCTAGTTCCCTTACCACCAGCTAAAATTATTCCTTTTTTTATCATTAAACTTTTCCTATTCTTTTAACAATATCAACTTTAGATATTGATTTATAATATTTCTCATTCATTAAATACCATAAAAAAGTTTTCTCTAAACCTTTTTTGAAATTCATTTTAGATTTCCAACTCAATTTATCTAATATTTTTTTGCTATCCAGGGCATATCTCACATCGTGACCAGGCCTGTCCTTGACAAATTTAATTTTAACATTTGAGCCGATTTTTATTTTTTGTTTTGCTATTTTAATTAATGATTTACAAATTTCTAGATTATTCAGATTTTTATTTGAACCAATGTTGTAAAATTCTCCAATTTTTCCTTTTTGAAAAACTTTCAATAATGCTTCACAATGATCTTTAACATATATCCATTCTCTAGAATTTTTACCATTACCGTAAATGGGCAAACTTTTGTTATTAAGTATATTATAAATTAATTTAGGAATAAGTTTTTCAGGATGTTGTTTGGGGCCATAATTATTAGAGCAGTTAGTTACAATTGCTGGAATTTTATACGTTCTTACATAAGAAGAAACCAAATGATCAGATGCAGCTTTACTAGCTGCATAAGGTGAACTTGGTTTATATGGATAATTTTCGTTAGATCTACCTGTCAATATATCACCATAAACCTCATCAGTTGAAATATGAATTAATTTTACTTTTTTATTTTTTTTTGAATAGTCTTTAAAAATTTCAAGTAAATTAAAAACACCGATAATATTGCTATTTATAAAACTTTCAGGACCATCGATTGATCTATCGACATGAGTTTCAGCAGCTAAATTAAAGATACCAATTGGCTTGTATTTAAAAATAATTTTATTAAGTTTTGACTTATCATTGAGATCACACTTAATAAATCTATAGTTTTTATTTTTAGAGTACTCTCTAGTGTTATAAAAATTAGACGAATATGTCACTTTATCAACGTTTATTACCTTGAAATTTTTACTAATTAAAAGCTCTATAAGGTTACTACCTATGAAACCTAAGCCACCAGTTACAATAATTTTATGCATAAATTTTTTTTTACATTAATAGATATAGTAAGTATATAGTAATTTATAACAAACATGTCTTTAAGTTTAAATAATTTAACATTTATTATCGTTACATTTAAAAGTGAGCATATAATACGTGAATGTATTAATTCATTACCAAAAGATTCTAAAATAATTATTGTTGAAAACTCACAAAATGAAAAGCTAAAAAAAGATTTAGAGAGTGAATACTCAAATATTGAGGTAATTGTTCAAGAAAATAAAGGAATGGGTGCTGCTAATAATATTGGTATAAAATTAACTAAAACTGATTATGCTTTTGTTATAAATCCTGATGTTAAGTTTGAAAATGATTCAATTCAAAAAATAATTGATTTTACAGTAAAAAAAAATGACTACTCAATCCTAGCACCTATTTCTGATGATGTTAATTATCCAAACTATATAATTAGAAATAAAGATTCGACTGATAATAAAAATGACTACTTAGAGGTAGACTCTGTAGATGGTTTTGCAATGTTGATAAATAAAAAAAAATTTGTTGATAATTTTTATTTTGATGAAAATTTTTTTTTATATTTAGAGAATGAAGATTTATGCCTTAGAAAAAAAAAAGAAAAAGAAAATATTTATGTTTTAAAAACAGCTAAAATCAATCACTTAGGAGGAAGATCTCCGTCTCATATTTTCAAAAAAGAAATTGAATACTCAAGAAATTGGCATTGGATGTGGTCAAAATTTTATTTTAATAAAAAACATTATGGTTATTTAAATGCTTATTCAAAAATGATTTTAGCTTTAATTTCATCATTTTTTAAATTTATCTTTTATTTATTGTTTTTTAATAAAAATAAAAGCAAAATCTATAAAATGAGATTTTTGGGTTTATTTAATTCTATGTTAGGAAAAAAATCTTGGTATAGACCGCAAATTTAAAATTTTAGTGCCCTGGAAAATTCATTAAATTTTCTATGTTGTAACCTTTTTTTGCTAGTTTATCTGATCCACCTAAATCAAAAAGATTGATTGCAAAAACAAAGGCAGCAATTTTTCCACCTGATATCTCAACAAGTTTAGCAGCAGCCTCAGCGGTACCTCCAGTCGCAATTAAATCATCTATAATTAAAATTGAATCGTTCTTTTCAATGGAATCTTTGTGCACTTCTATTGTGGCGGTTCCGTACTCTAGCTCAAAATCTACTGAGTGTGTATCAGCAGGTAATTTATTTTTTTTTCTTAACATTATAAAAGGCTTTTTAAGTAAATAAGAAACCGCAGAAGCAAAAACGAATCCTCTAGATTCTATGGCAGCAATTTTATCTACTTTAAATTTTTTAGATTTTTCGACTATTTGATCAATTGATTCGGTAAAAGCATTTTCATCTTTGATTAGAGTGGTAATGTCTCTAAATAAAATTCCTTTTTTTGGATAATCTGGAATAGAACGAATATAATCTTTTAAATTCATAATAATAATCATATATTTATATATTTGATTGAAAAAATCTATGGACAAATTATTCATTGCTGCAATTAAAGAAGAAACAATTGGACTTAACTATTTTAATCACACAGGTGTTGGAAAAATTAATGCTACTTATAATACTCTTAGATTAATTAACGTTCATAAGCCAAAGATTATTATTAATTATGGTACAGCTGGGGCAATCAACACAAAATTAAAAGGAATCGTTGAATGTACTAAATTTTACCAAAGAGATATGGACGTTAGAGGTTTGGATTTTGAATTAGGAGAAACACCTTTTGATAACATAAGGGAAATAGCCACTTCTGAAAATGGATTTTCTTGCGGAACTGGAGATAGTTTTGTTAATAGAAAGATTAATATGAAAGTGGATGTAGTAGATATGGAGGCTTATGCTATTGCTAAAGTTTGCAAATTAGAAAATATTAAATTTAAATGCTTTAAATATATATCTGATAATGCAGATCATAATGCAAATCTAGATTGGAACGAAAATTTAATATTAGGAGCAAAGACTTTTCAAAAATATATGAATGATAGTTCTTTTTAAATTTTACTAATTAGAATTACATAACTAAACTAAATATTCAGAAAACAGACGATATTATCAACTAGGACGAGACAAAACTCTTTAATAAGTAAGAGTAAAATCTCATAAAAATGATTAATTGTTGAAAATTGTTTTTACCTCTATATAAAACTTTTCAAGATTAATAATAATAAAAAATTATAAGAGGGGTAATTTTTATGACTAAAGTAGGTGAGCATATAACTTTAGATATCATTGGCACTACCCATGAGTACGACCCTTCAGTATATGAAAGTGTTATTCATAAAATTGCAGAAGCTGCAGATGTTACCATTCTAAATATTTCTAAATATAAATTTGAACCACAAGGTTTTACTATTTTGGCACTATTAGCTGAAAGTCATATTAGTTTTCATACGTTTCCAGAAAAAGGGATAATTAGTTTTGATTTTTTTACTTGTGGTAAAGTTAAACCATCAATTGCCATAGATATAATCAAAAAAGAATTTAAGTACAAAAGAATTGTTAAAAAAGAATTTAATAGAGATACCAAATCTCTTTACCATGATATTTATAGCTCTCCAGGTTTACAAAAATCGTATGTAGTTAATGATGTTCTTGAAGATTTTAAGTCGAAAGTAGGTCAGCATATTGAAATTTTAGATTTAGAACAATTTGGAAAATCTTTATTTATTGATGGAGAAATCCAAGTTGCTGCAACTGACGAACATTTATACAGCAATACATTTGTTGGTGCTGGTCTTAACTTAAACAACAATAATGAAAAAGCTGCTATAATAGGCGGTGGTGATGGAGGTATAGCAAGAGAATGCATTTCAAAAAAATTTAGTTTTATTGATTGGTATGAACTTGACCCAGAAGTTGTAGATGTTTGTAATAAGCATTTGGGAGATATTGGAAATAAAGCTACTGAAAAAAATTCAGTAAAATGTGTTTGGGGCGATGCATTTGAAAGTATTAGATCAGTACAAGATGATACTTATGATCATATCTTTGTTGATTTAAACGATGACCAGTTTTGTATAGATCTTGCTGCGAAAAACATGGATTCTATGATTAGAATTTTGAAGCCAAAAGGAGTAATCACAGCCCAAGTTGGAAGTCAGGATAAAAATCCTAAGCAAGTTGATATCTGGCTAAATGTATTTAACCATCATTTTGGGAATACTAAGATATCTAGAGTTTATATACCAAGTTTTGACTGTTCTTGGAACTTTTCGTCCTCGATTAATCATTAAAATTTTCTTTTTTAATTATGAAATTTATGAAATAAATATCCCAAAGGGGGATTTCTCCCCTAAATTTATGGAGGAAAAAATGAATATATTTAAAAAAACAATTTTAACTGTTCTAGCTTCTTTATTGATCATTGGAAATGTTTACGCTTCTGATAAGATAAGAATTGGAACAGAGGGCGCTTACCCTCCCTGGAACTCTAAAGATGCTTCAGGCAAGCTAATTGGATTCGAGGTTGAGTTAGCATATTCGCTTTGCAGATACATTGGTAGACAGTGTGAAGTTGTTGAGCAAGATTGGGATGGAATGATACCAGCTCTTCAAATGAGAAAATTTGATGCAATAATGGCTGGAATGTCAATCACAGATGAGAGAAAAAAAGTTATAACATTTTCTCAGGGTTATGCTGATGAAGTAGCATCTCTTGCTGTGATGAAGGGTTCAAGCCTTGAAGGAATGGATACACCTGTAGGTATTAGTCTTTCTAAACCAAATAATGATGCAAAAAAAGCTTTAAAAATTATAACTGCGGCTTTGGCTGGAAAAACTGTTTGTACTCAAACAGGAACTATTCACCAAAATTTCCTAGAGTCTGGTGATGTAGGAAAAGTTAATGTTAGAACTTATAAAACACAAGATGAAGTTAACTTAGACTTGGCTTCTGGTAGATGTGATGTTGCATTAGCTGCAGCTGTAGCATTTACTGATTATGCAGATAAATCTGGAAAATCAGTTGTTCTTGTTGGACCAACTTTTTCAGGTGGTGCTTTTGGTAATGGTGTTGGAGTTGGATTAAGACAGGCTTCTCAACTAGGAGGAGCGCTTGGGGCAAGAGATGCTGAGCTTTTAAATGCTTTTAACAAAGCCATTAATCAAGCAAGAAAAGATGGAGTAATTAGTAGACTTGCGATCAAACATTTTGGCTTTGATGCTTCTATGTAATTAATATTTTGAAAAGGCGACTATTTATTTAGTCGCCCTTTCGATATGGATCTTTTAACTTTCGGAAAAACTGGTTGGGGAGATGAGTTGTTTTATGCAACTCTAATGACTATTGCTGTTTCAATTACAGCAATGTTAATAGGTTTTTTATTTTCAGCAATTTTTACACCTCTCAAACTATCAAATAATAAATTTCTAAACCTTATAGCCAACTCGTACACTACAGTTATTAGGGGTGTCCCAGAGTTATTGGTAATTTATCTTTTTTTCTTTGGTGGAAGTGGAGCAATAATGTATGTGGCATCAATATTTGGCTATAATGAATACATAGAAATAAATGCCTTTATTACAGGATCAGTAGCAATTGGTATAATTTCAGGAGCTTATTCTACAGAAGTTTTTAGAGGAGCAATTCAATCAATTGACAAAGGTCAGTTTGAAGCTTGTAAGGTTTTAGGATTAAAAAGATATATTTACTTTTTAAAAGTAATAATGCCTCAAATGTTAAGACTAGCAATTCCTAATTTAAGTAATGTTTGGCAAATAACTTTAAAAGATACATCATTAATATCTGTTACTGGTTTAGTTGAGATTATGAGACAATCATATATTGCAGCAGGATCAACGAGAGATCCATTATTTTTTTATTCTTTCGCAGCAGTTTTATATCTGATGTTAACATTTTTAAGTATGAAATTAATTAATAGACTTGAAGTAAAGTATAACAGGGGTTTTTAATGGATTTAAGTTTAATGGCTTCGAGCCTACCAAAATTATTGAGTGCAGCAGTTATAACTTTAAAATTATTATCAGCATCACTAATAATTGGTTTATTTATTGGTTTATTATTTGCAATTTTAAGATTAAGTAAAAATTCTATCATCAATAGATTTGCTTATGCTTATTCTTATGTTTTTAGAGGCACTCCTTTATTAGTTCAAATATTTATAATTTACTATGGACTAGGACAAATAGAATATTTCAGATCAACTTTTCTTTGGGTTATTTTTAAAGAACCATACTGGTGTGCTATAATTGCATTTGCACTAAATACTGGTGCATACACATCTGAAATTTTAAGATCAGCTTTCCAAACTATTAAACCTGGAATTATTGAAGCAGGCAAAAGTTTAGGAATTTCAAATAAAATTATTTTTTATAAAATTCAAATACCTGTTGCTATTAGACAGTCTTTGCCTGCTTACGGTAATGAAATTATATTAATGATGAAGGGTACATCTCTAGCAAGCACAGTAACATTGATGGATATTACAGGTGTAGCTAAACACATTGTTTCTACTACATATAAACCATTAGAAGTATTCATTACAGCTGGAGGAATTTATTTGTTTATGACTTTTTTAATTCACAATTTGGTAAAATATTTAGAAAAGAAATATAGCTTTCAATAAGAAGTATATTCTTTAATTTCTTTAATCTTAGAGCCAGTGTGATTATTTATTTCTAATTTTATTTTAGCACGATCATCATTTAAAAAATGAACATCTCTTGAAAGTTTTATAAAGTTTTCTGTAAAATCAGAATTTTTTTCACACATTCTCTTATCATCTTCAATAACCCACAATTTAGTATTAATTTCTTTTAAAGATTGAAATAAGTTATTAAGCTTATCATCTGAATTAACATTTTGGTCTAATTGATTCTTTAGAATGCCATGCTCATCATTAATGAATTTTAGTTTTTCAGGATCTTTAATTTTTTCTTTCTTAATCTCAAGAATAGAGATCTTATCTAAAAGCTCTCCTACAGATACTTCAACTAGAATTTTATTCATAAAAATTTATAGTATGTTAACTTGTTATAAATATGTCTAATATTTTAATTATTAAACACGGATCTCTTGGAGATATAGCGCAGGCATGTGGTGCAATTCAAGATATTTCTGAAAATCATAAAGAGGACCGGATACATTTATTAACTACAAAGCCTTATTTTGAATTATTTAAAAAAAATCCATTTATTCATAATGTTATTTTAGACAAAAGATTATCTAGATTTAATCTTATTTATCTTTATCAGCTTACTAGAAACTTAAAAAATTTCAATTTTGAAAAAATATATGACCTTCAAAACTCATCTAGGACAACTTTTTATAAAAATATTCTATTTCCAAAAGCAAAATTTGATAAATGGTCTAGCTCTGAAACAACCTTGCCTATAGATACACCCAAAGTAGAATTTGATAAAAACCCTGTTTTAGATAGATTTGATCATCAGTTAAAAATGTCTGGTCTTAATACTTTAAATACTAAGAGTCCTGATTTTAGTTGGGCTTGTAAAAATATAGATAGTATTAAAAAAAAATATGATTTAGAAAAATATATAGTTCTTTTTCCTTTTTGTTCAGCTCATCTACAAATAAAAAAATGGCCTTATTATAATGAGTTAATTGAATTAATTAAAAGTAAATATAATAATAAATATAAAGTTGTTGTAGCTCCAGGTCCTTCAGAAATTAAAGATGCTAAAAATTTTAATGCATTATCAATATTAGATGGTGAAAAAATTTTAGATATTTCCCAATTATCTTCTTTAATCAAAGATAGTCTTTTTGTCATTGCAAATGATACTGGCCCAGCTCATATAGCAGCTCATCTAAAAGCAAAAGGGTTAACTTTATTTGGTAAACACACAACAGCTTTTAAAGTTAGCATTGAAAGAGAAAACTTTAAAGTAATACAAGTTGATGATCTCAATAAACTAAGTGCCGAAAAAGTTTTTGAGAGACTGTGTAATTCTATATCTTAAATTTATTTACCAATTTTAAGTCACAGGAACTATAAAAGTTATAAAAGTAATCTTATTTTTTATGGAAAATAATAAAGTCAGGTCGAGGCCAAAAGTTATAACTTAATATTTAACAAGCTTTTTTGTCACATTAGTAAGAATTTATTTTGTTGTTGCATAAAACTATTATGTTAAAGTTTTTTATATAAATTTTTTATATATTTTAATTTAAAAGAAAGAAATAAATTTTGATGAGTGAAATTAACGATAAAGTAGCATCAAGGATTTGTAATAATTTATTAGATAATATTTTTAAAATTTGCAAAGATGACAATTCATTAAAATTTTTTAGAAAAGATTTTGAATCTAGAACTATTTGGCTTAATATTTTGAAATCACATTTTGCAGGAGAAAAAATTAACATTGAGCAATTAGCAAGAATAGTTGCTACTACATCTACAATTTCGAAACCTACATTAAGATTGATATTAGATAATGCAGAACACAAAGGATATTTAAAATTTGTTAAATCCAAGAAAGACCTTAGATCTGTAAATATAGAATTAGAAGACATAACCATCAAAGAATTCAAGGAATGGTGTATTGAGAGAGGGAAGTGGTTTAAAATTTAAACTTCGAGTAAAATATCATCTATTAGATCTGTTTTTAACTTTTCTTTTTAAGTAAATGTAAATCTCTGCTACAAAAAGAAAACCTAATGTTGGACCAAAAATATATATCCATAATTCTCCTGGAAAATTTGCAGCAAAATGTGGTCCAATAGCTCTTATTGGATTCATAGCAGCTCCTGTGATTGCGCCAAAAACTATTACCTCTACACAAACCAGTAACCCACATGAAGCAGCTAAATATGTTAAAGAGAGTTTCTCAACATAAGCAACTCTAATAATAACAGCTGCAAGTAATGCGGATAAAATGAATTCTGTAAAAAATGATAATAAATTATTTAAATCTGATTTTAATAGAGGCAAATTTGCTCCTATATTTGCATAATTACCGATTGTAAATTTTAGAAAGTACCCAGCTAAGATGCTGCCAATTATTTGAAAGAGTATATAAAAAAATGCAGTTCTTTTACCAATATAACCAAGTCTAAACTCAATAAGTGTTACAGCTGGATTAACATGACCTCTGGTATATTTGCCTAATGATGAAATTAAAATAAATAAAATTAACCCAGAAGAAAATCCACCCATTAACTGTCCAATAGTTCCATCGTAAAAAGCATTAGACATAACTGCACCCGCAGCAAATAGTACTAATAAAAAAGATCCAATTCCTTCAAGAATATAATTTGACAGTTTTGAGTATTTACATTTTTTCATCTGCTAAGTGTTAAATAGATTAATGGTAATTTTTTTGGTAGCTCTAAAGCTGATTTTATAATCACATAGTTTTTATTTCCAAATATTCTGGACAAATTTTTATTACTTTCACTTTCAACTCCTACACAGAAAACATCAATACCATTATATGCAAGTCTTTTAACAGCATACTTGGCATCTTCAACTAGATATTCGTTATCATCTACATCTATATCTGAAGGTTCACCATCTGATATTATTAGTAATAATTTTCTGTAATTTGTTTGTGAAACTAATTCATCACCTGCTTGTCTGACTGCTGCTCCTAATCTAGTAGAAAAACCAGGTTTCATGCTTTCTAATCTATTTATATGTTTTTCATTTAGTTTGTCTTTAAAATCTTTAATTTTCCAATATCTAACATCATCCCTTTTATTTGAGCAAAATGTAGCCAATCCAAAATCATCACCAGATTTATTTATTGCCTCGCTTAATATTCCAGTAGCTTCAATTATTGATGAAAATATTGTTTTATTTGTATCTTTAATAAAATCATTAGTTGATTCTGATATATCAACAAGTATCGATACTAATAAATCTCTTCCTTCCCTATTAGTTTTTTTGTAAATATTATTTGATGGAGTTGAGCCTCTTTTAATATCAATTATTGACTCTATGCAACTATCTAAATCTAACTCCTCACCATCTTGTTGTTTTTTAAGTTTAACTGGCTGAGAAATCTTTGAACTCTCAATTAAGTTTTTTATATTTGACACTATTTTTGAGTTTTCATAAAGATAATTATTTAAATAATAATTGGATTTATTATCAAAATTATATTTTTTAATTTTACACCAGTTAAAATTTTCTCTACCAGATTTATAATCAAACTCTGGTTGTAAAGAAATGATCTCAGCTTCTTCTGACTGTGATACTTTGTTAGGAGCAATTTTTGCAAGTGGTTCAATAATGTCACTATTTTCAAAATTTTTTTCAGCATCATCTGTTTCTTTTTTTTCAACCTGATAAGATTCTATGCCTGTTTGAAGTTCCTCAAAATCTTTTGTATTTTCATTATCAAAATTCCAAATACCAGAATTTTCATCTCTATAAATTGGATCTGGCAAATAATCTTTAGGATTAAATTGAATTCTCATTTGACCTATATCATTTCCCAGAATATTACCTAGCTCTCTGCTTAATGTTTGATCGTTCCATCTTTCTTTGTTTTTAAAAAACATATCTTTTGCTCTAGTTATCCAGCCGTTACCATCTATATAGTTCTCATCAACCAGGGATCTTGATAGTCTTGAAAATAATGTTCTTGATGTTAATGGTCCATATGCTTTATTCAAATTTTTAGATTCACCCGTTGCCATATGATATGGAATCCAGAGTTCTTTTAATCCTGGAAATTCTTTAATTGAAAGTAATTCTACTCTTGCATCTTCAATAACAGATATAATTGCTACTTGAATTGGTTTAAGTTTTCCAATTTCAAATTTCTTATGAGTATACTTCATATGAGCTGCAGCGTGCATGATAGCTGCTCTAAACACCTCTTCACCTAATTGTCCTGTGAATCCGGGATAAGATGAGGGCACTCTTACAAAGTTATTACTGAATGCTGTTCTTCTAATTGATGACTTTGTATTGGTGATTGGAATTTCTTTAATATTAACATCCATTCCCCAGATTGCTGTTGTATAGATTTTTAACTTGTTCTCTTGTTCTTTAAAACTTTTAATACCTGCTGTTTGCCCAAGCCATTCCAATCCTTCATTGTCTTTAAGTGATAATAATTTCATTCTTTTTTCCATATCTCCCGAACTAGCTCTCAGACAAGTTAAAAACCAATCTTCCATTTGTGAAACATTCATTTTTTCAACTAAAAAACTCATTTCATGTAACAAGATTTCCAAAGCTTCAGGCGCTAAATTTGTCATTTTTTCGATTAGCATTAACCAAGTTAAAAATTTTTTATCACTGTCATAAAATCCTAAAATTTCTGAACAAACATTACAGAAGCTATAAGATATTTTTTGCCCTCTTTTTATTGTTACAGATGAGAGTGTTGAATAAAATATTTTTATTGGTAAAAAACCAAATTTTTCAATTATATCTAATGAAGTTTTAGAAAATCCTTTAATAACTAATTCACCATATCCTGAGCTTTCAATTCTCTTTAGATAATCCAACCAGTCATAAAGAGCTTTTTCTTTCAAAAATTTTTGAGCTTTTATTCTTACAGAATTATCTAAATTACCAAATGATTTGATAGAAATTATTTTACCCTGAGACATTATCCAAGGTCTCTAATTGACCGCTCTAAAGAGTCTATAACATCTTGATCATCTGTCATTGGATGCACAACTCCTTTCAGGCATGCTTCTACAAAACTAAGATCAGACTTCATTAATTTTGCCGCCGCTATCAACATTCTTGTTGAAGCGCCTTCATGCAATCCTCTTCCTTTTAAATTTCTAGTTCTTTCAGATACTTTAATTAATTTTTCTGCTATTTCTTTTGTTGTTTTACTTTCAAGTATTATTATTTCTTTTTCTATATCCTTAGCTGGATAATCAAAATTTATGCTCGCAAATCTTTGTTTTGTAGATTCTTTTAAATCTTTTAAAACACTTTGATATCCTGGATTATAAGAAATCACTAAAAAGAAATCTTTGTGTGCTTTTATTATTTCACCAGTTTTTTCAATTGGTAAAATTCGCCTATCATCTGTCAATGAGTGAATAACAACAGTAGTATCTTGTCTAGCCTCCACTATTTCGTCTAGGTAACATATACCACCATATCTGACCGCCCTAGTAAGTGGTCCATCTTTCCAAACGGTTTCAGTTCCTTCTAACAAAAATCTTCCAACTAAATCTGATGCTGTCATATCTTCATGACAAGAAACTGTAATTAGAGGTTTTTTTAATTTCCAAGACATATGTTCAATAAATCTTGTTTTTCCAGATCCTGTAGGTCCCTTTAACATCAATGGTATTCTATTTTCCCATGAAGCCTCAAAAACTTTAGACTCATTACCTACCTCTATATACTTGGGTTCATTCGTAATTATAAATCCAGAGTTATCTGACATTAACTGTATCTTTAAAATTTAAATACACTGAAGAAATTAAAATTAATTCCTTCAGTGTATTATTATTTATTTATCTGTGCGAAGTTTTCTTATTAGGTATGCCGTCAATAGGACTTTCGTCAGTACCAACAGTTGGTCGAGTTATATCCTCTACCATTTTACGAGTTCCTTCTGGATCATTAACCCATTTTTTATAAAACTCAAATGGCATTTCAGCAGTACCCTTATCTCCATCACCAGAATTAATCATACCAGTATAACCTCTATGTAAAAGTTTAAATAGATGGTTGTTTGATTGACCAGTTGCTCTAGCATCTCTAATTGCTGAAACAGACATTTGTGCGAACTGGATACCGTTTTCTTCAGTTCCACATTCACCTAAAGTTCTTCCATCAAAACCAACTAGTGCAGAATGTCCAAAGTAAGAATAAACTCCATCAAAACCTGTAGCATTAGCAACAGCAACATAAGAGTTGTTACACCAAGCCATAGATTTTGCCATAACTATTTGTTGTTCTTTAGCAGGATACATATACCCCTGACACCTAACAATAAGTTCAGCACCTCTCATTGCACAATCTCGCCAAATTTCTGGATAATTACCATCATCACAAATTATTAAAGACACCTTCAGTCCCTTGGGACCATCTGAAACATAAGTGCAGTTGCCAGGATACCAACCTTCGATGGGTACCCAAGGCATAATTTTTCTATATTTTTGAACAATCTTACCTTTATCATTCATTAAT
>JGI20159J14440_10001102_pt1 | contig 19629 bp, 17 predicted proteins | sample COG_09_FD_14440 | JGI IMG/M metagenome (IMG submission 14440) | reverse complement strand
GGATTTTTATTTCTGTCCAAATAGTTTGTCGTACCATTTTAAGTTTCTAAGCCTTTCAATTTCCGCTTTGTAGGCTTGATTCTCTTTCTCCTTATCAACCAATTCTTTTTTAAGTCGCTCGTTCTTACTTTCAAATTCAACTGTTTTGGCTAAATGCAATTCAATTGAGGAATTTTGCACCTTGATTTTAAGTGCCTGTTCCGAATTCTCGTGCAAGAGGTTCTCAATTTTTTCTTTTGCATTTGCAATCTCTTCTCTTGATTGGACTGTACGTCTTCAAACTAATCTGGACTTTTCGAGCTTAAATTTAAGTTATAGTTTTAACTTCTGTTCTTCGTAGAGTTTTCGTCTCATTTTGATTGTTTTTTGTTTGGTGAATTCTCGTTTTCGTAGGATCTCCTTGTCCCTTCCGAAGTATACATCTGCTGTAATCCGCTATGTAAATGCTATCAATTTTAGGCAGTAGCGAATAATATCGATCGGGTAATATGTTGTAATTCCGCTGCAAGAGTGTATAACCATTTCTTCGAAATGTAATCACTTCAGCGTGCGTGATTAGAAATTGCAGCTTTTCGTTTGATATGTAATCCTGTGCGGTTGCTTTATCATTTATCACCAATGTGGTGAGTGAATCATTTTCCGCATACCAAGCAATAATGTTTGTTGTTTCTTCAATTTCCTTGGCAAGGTTGTTTTGAATTTCCGCGAAAATTTTCTTGATCTTCTCTTCATTGCGGATGGTCTCACTTCTACCGTTAAAATAAATGGCAATGAGAATCCCTAAAAAGATCAGAAAGACTTCTCCCGTGGAGTAAAGTACATATTTGACTGCACGCCTGTAGTTCAGCGCGGTTCTTCGCTCAATTTTTAATTTAAAAGACATTACAACAACTTATATGTGAGGCCTATTTAAATAAGGCGTTTGTATGGTAAGGCTTATCAATAATGAGCAAGGTGCGCTTTTCTGCGATCAGCCCATTTCCGACTTCTTAAAAACCGCCGTTTTTGCGATCATATCATGAAAAGTGAGCTTGTTTTCGCTCAGCGCGAAGAAGAAACCGATGAAGATGATGAAAGCGCCAAAAGAACCAACGGAAGAAAGTATGGCGATGCCGCTGATTCCAGCGAGAAGGCTCATAATCGTGCCGAAGTATTTGAAGAAGGCTCTTGCGAAAAGACTGCCGGTAGAGGCATGCGTTCCATACTGGTTTCCGATTTTAATGCCTAAAATTATTTTCCCAGGCGACTGCCCCAATAGGGATTCCATCAAAATGAAGAACAAAAACATAAGTGTCATGCCTGCAATGGCTCCAAAAACCATGGCCAACATTCCTGAGTAGTCGCTGAGCATATTCATACTCTCTTCAACAGAGGCCTCACCCAAAAGCGCCTTGGCGAATTCAAGTCCAGTAAACATACCAATCAATCCACCGAGCGCTCCGCCAATGATAATGTCCAATATATAGGCGCCCAATCGAGTGCCAAAGCCTACGCGTTTTGCGCTTGGGGCATCGGCAATGAAGCCCGCTTCGTGTTGATCGTAAGGAGTTTGAGCTTTGTTCGATTCTTCTTGTTCAGTCATAATTGTGTGGTGATTCGATGGACCTACTCTTTTTTTGGTTTTCGGCTATCCCAGATTGAAACCTAAGGTAGATTACATATTCCAGATTTTCAAGAGCTTAGAAAGCGCTATTTCCTTTCGTAAAATACGAAGCCATTCTTTCTTCCAATCACCTTCAACTTCCCGCTGGAAATGAAAGTTTCTTCGTGCTGAACCTTGGAGATGAATCGAGTGGGACGGTCTGCTTTTCCCGAAGTCAACCAATTTACATCGTGATGAAGGGAGTCTGTTGGGATTTGCTTTGCTGTGTAAAACAGATGAGCGTAGCTTTTGTAACCCAATGGAGCAACGTACACATCCTTCCCTTGCTGCTCTTTGTAGAATTCAATGGCGCTGCGCTGAGAGTAGGCTTCAATCTTAGGCACAAAAAGAATCAAAAGCAGTGCAACGCTCAGCGCATTTGAAATCAATGGAATCCAAAGGGGAGTCTTCTTGCTGAAGTAAAGAATCAGACTCAGGGCAAAAAGCAATGCAACCGAAAAGTCTAGAAAGGACCAGACAACTTCTGCTTCTAAATTCCCGCGGGCAAAGGGATCTTTGATTTCAAGTCCTCGCAGAATTTCGATGTGCATGCCGAGGTATGGCAGGGCAATGAAAATCAACAAAAGCGCAATGCCAATGATTGGCAGAACAATGCGGATGACTTTCGAAAACTGCAGACCAGAAATTCGATCTTTTAAGCTGTAAGCAGCGAGGTACGAAAGCGGTAAATAGGCCAGACTGCTGTAGTGCACAATTTTGGTTTGAACGATGGAGAACACCAGCAAAACCAACCAGAAAAGTGCGATCATCCAAGCAGCCATGGAATGTTCCTTCAGGCTTTTAAACTTGAAGAGTTTTGTGAGCGCGAATACTGAAATGGGAAAGCAGCCGATGAGCACCACCAAGGGATGGTAGAAGAAGGGCCCGGCATGACCGGCATCTTCGGTTTGAAGAAGTTTGATCTGGTAAGTGATGAACTGCTCGATGATGAAGGAGCGCCCGGAGAGAATTTCTTCCAGAAACCAAAAACCACCAAACAGCAAAAGTCCAGAACAGAAGATGAGCAAATCGCGCATGGAGCGGAACAACCACTTTTTCTGAACCAAAGTGATGCACAGAACGGTAAGGCCAAGCATGAGCAAGGCCACCGGACCTTTCGTCATGATTCCCAAACCCGAGAAACTCGCCGATAGAAAAAGGAGTTTCCAGCTGGAAGTGGAGTCTTTGGCGTAGCGATAGAAGAAATAAACGCTTAGGAAGATGAAGTAATTGAACCAAGGGTCCATGATTCCCGACTTGAAGTAGAGGTGGGGCAGGAGTGAAGCTAAATAAGCCAAGGCCCAGTAAAAGCCAAACTTTCGGTCGTGCTCTCTTCGCCCGATTTCATAAAAGGTGAGTAGGCTTATGATTCCGCATACAGCATTCGGGAAACGAGCTCCGTACTCACCGATGCCGAAGAGGTTCATGGAGAGTGCCTGCATCCAGATGAAGAGCGGTGGCTTTTGCCAAAAGGGCAAATAATTGATTTGCACCATATAGTACTTGCCCGTCACAATCATCTCCCGAGCAGCTTCCGCGAAATTGATCTCGTCCCAATCGAAGAGATGCACGTTGCCGAGGAATGGAAGGAAAAAGATGCTTCCTAAAAGAAAGATCAGAATTCGATCGCGCATGATTGGGTTCATCGGAGACATTCGAATGCAAAGAAGGGAGAATTTTTGATATTTCCACAGCAGCTGAATTGTCACTAAAGCTGCAATTTTAGCATGTTAAATATTGATAATCAGACAGTTCGACATGCAATATTCGGATTAATCTGACTTTTTTTCCGATAATGAGGGCGAAAATGGATTGGTCTTGGAATTGAACAAGTGGTGGAAATCAATAATCAACCAAAAAACAAAATCATGACTATCATTAAAAGACGACACACAGCCCCAGCAGTATCAAACTTGTTCGACGATTTCTTCGGAAGAGATTTTGCCGACTTCTCAAACAGAAACTGGTTGAAGGAACGTTCCAACACTCCTGCAGTAAACATCAAAGAAACTGAGTCTTCTTATGAGTTGGAGTTGGCTGCACCTGGAATGAACAAAGAAAACTTCCATGTTGAGTTGAACGAAAACCTGCTCAGCATCAAAGCTGAGATGAAAGACGAACAAGTTGAAGACAAAGACAACTGGCATCGCCGGGAATTCAACTTCTCGAGCTTCGAACGAAATTTCAGTCTTCCAGAAGGAAAGGTGAAAGCAGATAAAATTGAGGCCAATTATACCGACGGTATTCTCAAGGTTTCAATTCCAAAATTGGTTGAGAAGGAAAACAAGACTTCTCGCTTGATCGACATCAAGTAGTGTTTAGGTAAGTAAGTTTAGATTCTAAAAAGAGCCCTGTTGCAATGCGATGGGGCTTTTTTATTGCAGGAAATTCTGCTTGATCTCAGTCCACCTCCACTTGTTTATAAGTGCGACTGCGGCACCATTTTAGCCCTAGGCTGAAATGTATTTTTGAGCATTCACATTCCTATGCTCCGAAGTTTTTTTATTTCCGTCCTACTCACCAGTCTAAGTTTTACCATCAGTGCTCAATTCACTGCTCTTGCAAAAGATGAGCAGGCCAAAGAGAAGTTGGAATCCTTCCGTCGTCCGCCCTTTGCAGGCATCGACAGCAATTGGGTCGACAGTGTGCTCAACGGACTTTCCCGCGAAGAAAAAATCGGTCAACTGTTTATGGTGGCCGCCTATTCGAACAAAGACGAAGAGCATTACAAGCAAATCGATCGCCTCATTGAGAAGCAAAAAATTGGCGGACTCATCTTCTTTCAAGGAGGTCCAGTACGTCAGGCAAAACTCACCAACCGCTATCAAGCGAAGGCAGATGTACAGCTGATGATTGGAATGGATGCCGAATGGGGTTTGGCCATGCGCTTGGATTCCGTCCCGAAATATCCACGACAAATGGCTTTGGGTGCGATTCAAGATGAGCGTTTGATTTATAAAATGGGTCAGCAGATTGCCGAGCAATGCAAGCGTTTGGGAGTGCATGTGAATTTTGCTCCGGTCATTGACATCAACAACAACCCGAACAATCCGGTCATCAATTCGCGTTCGTTCGGAGAAAACAAAGAGGCGGTAGCCAGAGCGGGCATGGCATATATGCGCGGAATGCAAGACGAAGGTGTGTTGGCTTGCGGGAAACACTTTCCCGGACACGGAGATACGGATTCCGATTCCCACAAGAGTCTTCCAACCATCAAACACAACAGAGAACGTCTCGATGAAATTGAGCTCTTCCCTTTTAGAGAATTGATCGACGGAGGTTTGGGTTCCATGATGATTGCCCATCTCAACATTCCTGCGCTGGATTCCACGGAAGAAAGGGCCAGCACCTTGTCGCGGAAAATCGTGACCGACCTTCTTGAAAATGAATTGAAGTTTAAAGGCTTGCGCTTCACCGATGCCTTGAACATGAAAGGAGTGGCAAGCTATTTCAAGCCAGGTGAAGTGGACCTTTTTGCGCTAAAAGCAGGAAACGATGTTTTGCTCTTTCCTGAAGATGTACCGAAAGCGATTGAAGTGATTTCGAAGGCTTTGGACTCAGGTGATTTGAGTGAGGATGAACTCAATATGCACGTGCGAAGAATTCTTGAAACCAAACGCTGGTTGGGACTTCATGAGAGAAAAGAAGTGAAAGTGGAAGGTCTTGCGCAGGATATGAAGAAGCGACAGTACCGCTTGCTGAACAATCAATTGCGCGAAGCTTCCATTACAGTTGTTCGAAATGAGAATACACTGCTTCCGCTCAAAGGCTTAAAAACGCAGAAGATTGCTGTTGTGAGCGTAGGCGAACTTCAAGAAACGCCTTTCGAGCGCACAGCCAAATTATACACATCTCTCAAGACTTTCAGAATCGCTAAAGCAGAGAGTCCGGAGAACATTCTTCTGATCAAAGACAGTCTGAAAAAATATGATCTACTGATTTTCTCCTTCCACAAAACCTCGCAATATCCAAGAAAGAAGTTTGGAGTTAATGAAGAGGCTGTGAAGAACATTGCCAGTCTTACCGATGGCAAGGAGAGTGTCTTGGCATTCCATGGAAACCCCTACGGATTGAAGTATTTTCCAAACGACTCGATGTTCGCAGGCATTGTGCTGTCCTTTTCAGATGGTGAGATGGAACAGAAAGCTGCAGCGCAAGCAATTTTTGGTGGCATTCCCTTCAATGGAAAGCTTCCGGTTGGAACCAGCAATTTTGAAAGTGGATTGGGAAGTGAATCTTCTGAGCAGATACGTTTGAAGTACTGTATGCCTGAGGAGCTAGGAATCCCAGCTTATAAGTTGGCGAAGATTGATGAAATTGCCCAAAAGGGAATCGATAAACTGGCCTATCCGGGTTGCCAGATTCTGGTAGCCAAAGAAGGGAAGGTCATCTACAACAAGAGCTTTGGATATCATACTTATGAGAACAAGCGAGCCGTTCGCGGTTCCGACCTCTACGACATTGCCAGCATCACAAAAATTGCGGCCTCAACGCTGTCCTTTATGAAACTGCAAGAGTGGGGCAAGGCCGACTTAGACGACGACATCTGCTTTTACCTCGGCGACATCATTCCAGATTCCTCCGAATACATCGACATCAAGATTCGTGAGATGCTGTCGCATCAAGCGGGTTTGGCTCCATGGATTCCATTTTACAAGGATGCGATGGTTGACGGGCACCTGCGCTATGAGTATTTCAGTTTGGCTGAATCTGAAATGTATCCCAATCGGGTTACCCCCAAGCTCTTTGCCCACCGCGACACAGAATTGGAGATTTTAAAAAAGATTCTTGAAACACCGCTCAAAAAGAAGGAGTACAAGTACAGCGACTTGGGTTATTATTTCTTGAAGCGAATCATTGAAGAGCGTTCTGGTCAGCCCTTGAACATCTTTGCCGACGAGCAGTTCTACGCTCCCTTGGGAATGGATCGAACCACTTTTCTACCCAGAGAGAAGTTTGGCTTGAATGAAGTGGTGCCCACTGAGTACGACATGCATTTTCGAAAGGCGCAAATTCACGCTGAGGTGCACGACCCAGGCTCGGCAATGTTGGGTGGAGTGGCCGGTCATGCCGGACTGTTCAGCAACGCGAACGATTTAGCCAAGATGATGCAGATGCTTCTGAATTGGGGCGAATATGGCGGAAAGCGCTATTTGACCGAACACACAGTAAAAGAGTTCACAGATTGCCAATACTGCGAAGACAACCGTCGGGGTGCAGGTTTCGATAAGCCCGTGAAGGATGGCGGCCCCGGTCCAACCTGCGAATGCGTCTCCTTCGATAGTTTTGGTCATTCCGGCTTTACAGGAACCTTGGCTTGGGCAGATCCCGAAGAAGAAATCGTTTACATCTTCCTGAGCAACAGGGTTTACCCCGATGCGAGCAACAAGAAGCTGATTGAGATGGACATCCGCACAGATATAATGGAAGCCATTTATGCTGCTCTTCCAAATAAAGACAGCTTAAGTTTGCAGGATAAATGAAAATAGGAATTGTTCTCTATCCCACTTTTGGTGGAAGCGGTGTTGTGGCCACGGAACTTGGTAAAGAGTTGGCTCAACTCGACCACCAAGTGCATTTCATCACTTACAGTCAGCCCGTTCGCCTAGACTATTTCGGAAAAAACATCTTCTACCATGAAGTCTCGGTATTGGATTATCCGCTCTTCGATTATTTGCCTTACGAAATCAATTTGAGCTCAAAGTTGGTGGATGTGGTGAAGCACGAAAAGCTCGACTTACTGCACGTTCATTACGCCATTCCTCATGCCTCTGCGGCCTATATGGCAAAGCAAATCTTGAAGAAAGAAGGCATCGACATTCCGGTGATCACCACCTTGCACGGAACCGACATCACCTTGGTTGGGAAAGATCCCAGTTTTGAGCCGGTCATCAATTTCGTTATGAACGAAAGCGACGCCTTGACTGCAGTTTCAGAATCCTTAGCAAGAGATACCTATGAACATTTTAAGCTCGAGAAAAAGATCGATGTGATTCCGAACTTCATACGCATCGAGCGCTATACAGAAGACAAGAAGAACCTGCGTGCCACCATTGCACAAAAGGGAGAGCGCGTGATCATGCACATTTCAAACTTCCGTCCGGTGAAACGGGTAGAAGATGTGGTGCGTGTGTTTGCAAAGGTGTGTGAGAAGATTCCATCTAGGATGGTATTTGTTGGCGATGGTCCGGAGCGTTTTAAGATTGAAACACTGTGCAGAGAGCTCGGTGTTTATTCGAAGTGTGTATTTCTAGGGAAGATTCGCTCGACCGAAGAAGTGTTGGCCTCGGCCGATTTGTTTTTACTCACTTCTGAAACCGAAAGCTTTGGATTGGCTGCCCTTGAAGCTATGGCGGCTAAAGTCCCCGTGATTTCTACCAATCAAGGTGGATTGCCAGAGGTGAACATCGATGGTGAAACCGGTTTTCTGTGCGATGTTGGAGACGTAGATGCAATGGCGGAAAAAACCATTCACATTTTAGAGGATGATGAAGTACTGGCGAGATTTCGAGCAGGCGCCTTTGCACAAGCCAATCGCTTTTCCATTCAAGAAATTCTTCCGCAATATCTCAATCTGTATCGAAGAGTTTTGGGTTGGGATACTTAGTCATTTAGAACCCAATTTCTCCTTTGTCAATTTGAGATGGAAGTGAAGTCATGAACCCAGGTGTTGACCGATATTTAATCGATGGATGTGGACGCTGCTCATTCTATCAAACACCGCAGTGTAAGGTTCATACTTGGGCGAAGGAGCTTACAGAGTTGCGACGAATTCTCCAAGAGTCTGAACTGCAGGAAGAGCTCAAGTGGTCACAGCCTTGCTACACTTATAGGCACAAAAACATCTTGCTTCTAACTGCTTTTAAAGACTTTACTTGCATTGCGTTTTTTTAGGGAAGCTTACTAAAAGATCCCAATAAAATTCTCTTTACTCCTGGAGAGAACAGTCAGGCAGTGCGCCAAATTAGAATTACAAAGTTCCAGGAAATTGCAGCTCTAGAATCGATCATTAAGACCTACGTTTCGGAAGCCATTGAGTTGGAGAAGGCTGGAGCAAAAGTTGAATTCAAGAAGAATCCTGAAGCGACTCCCGAAGAATTAACATCGAAGTTCGAAGAGGATGCCGAATTAGAAAAAGCTTTTATGGCCTTAACTCCCGGAAGGCAAAGAGGATACATTCTTAATTTTTCTCAGCCGAAAAAATCGGAATCCAGAATGTCTCGAATTGAAAAATGCCGTTCGAAAATTTTGAAAGGAGAGGGCTTCAATGACTACAAGAAGACCTGAAAAGACTCAACCACCAATCCGCTTGAACTTATAGCCAGCTTTTTCGAGGTAGTCCATAAGCTTCGGTCGCACATCTCCTTGAAGAAGAATCTCGCCGCCTTTATCGCTGCCTCCAACGCCACAATGGCTGCGCAGGCTCTTGCCAAGATCTTTTAAATCTTCTGAAGTTCCAACAAATCCAGTGATGCGAATGACAGGCTTTCCTGCGCGTCCTTTTTTCTCGTAGCGAAGTTCAAGCAGTTGTTTTGAAGGCTCAAGAGTCTCCTGTTCAGCATCTCCGCTGTCGTATTGGTAATCTTGATTCGTCGAGTAAACGACGTCGATGCGCTTATTGGCTTTGCGGCCCATTCAATAATGCCTTACTGCTTGTCGAAAGTGGCTTTGCAAGTTCCAGGTCCACCGATGAAGGGTATGGTGATGTTGTAATCGATGTCGAGGTTGATTTGATCGCGGGCAGCATTGATGCTTCCAATGGCTTCCACTTCAACGCTTCCAAAAATCTGTAGCGGAATTTCAAGTGCGTTTTTGTCCACCAAACCAATGGCGTTGGCTCCATTTAAAAAAGGTACGAAGGTGACAGTGTCCCTCTCTGAAGGATCAAAGAGAATTTCCATCGGGTCCTCGAGGTTCACTCGGAAACCGCAGTTGTGTGTTACGTCCCAGGTTCCTGCGAATTTCTGACGGATGTCGATGCACGAACCATCGTCGAAGTTTGCTTTTGGGTTGTAGTTCTCAGCTCTTGGGTCGGTGCAACCGAAATAGACGCAAGAATCTGGAGCATTTACAGTAGCTGAAGAGTCGTAATTGTTCGCCGCGGTGTCTAGACAACCATAGATGATGCAAAAACCTGGAATGTTCGCCGTAGAATCGTAGTTGGCCGCATTGGGATCCATACAACCTACACGAGCGGTATCGCCACCACCACCAATGATTCCACTATCGCCGCCACCAAAAGAACCACCAGCAGCTAGGAAGCTGTCGAGTGGAAGGCCAGCATACAAACAAGAGCCATCATCGGAAACTGCAGCAGAATTGTAGTTGTCCGCCTTTGGGTCGGTGCATGCAGAGAAATCTCTCTTGCACGAATCGAGGGAAATGAGTGTGATTAGGGCGAATGCCGAGACGTAAAATAATTGCTTCATAGTGAATGCTTAGGCTGTTCAAAAATAGGAAAAGAAAGAACTGTTTTGCGAAGGCATGAATTCTATTTTTAAGCGCGCTATTGACCATGGAATTTCACTCAGAACTATACGAGCCTTCGACGCTCGAAAACCTCTTCCGCCAAATCCTCAAACCTCGCATGATCGAGGAGAAGATGATCATTTTATTGCGGCAGGGTAAAATCAGTAAATGGTTCTCCGGAATCGGACAAGAAGCAGTCTCTGTCGCGGCGGGCATGGCGATGTCGCCAGAAGAGTACATCCTTCCCATGCACAGGAATTTGGGCTTGTTTACCGCAAGGGGAGTTCCATTAAATCGTTTGTTTTCGCAGTTTCAAGGCAAGGCGAATGGCTTCACTCAGGGGCGCGATCGCTCCTTTCACTTCGGAAGCAAAGAGCACAAGATTGTGGGCATGATTTCCCATCTTGGGCCACAACTCGGCATCGCCGATGGAATCGGGTTGGGTCATTTGCTCGATGGAGAGCAGAAATGTGCCATGGTATTCACGGGAGATGGCGGAAGCAGTCAGGGTGATTTCCACGAAGCATTGAACGTAGCAGCTGTTTGGAATTTGCCCGTCATTTTTGTGATCGAAGCCAACGGTTACGGATTGTCGACACCTTCCAGCGAGCAGTTTAAGTTCGACAGTTTTACGGTAAAAGGTCCGGCCTACGGCGTCGATGCTTTGAGCGTTGATGGGAACAACATTTTGGAAGTTTTCCAAACCATGACGGATGTGCGCAATTCCGTTTTGGCCAATCCGCGTCCTTTTATTCTGGAATGCAGAACCTTCCGCATGCGCGGGCACGAAGAAGCTTCAGGAACAGCTTACGTTCCAAAAGAGTTGATGGAATTTTGGGCCACCAAAGATCCTGTTGAGAATTTCAAGAATCACCTTCTGCAATTTGGCGTGATTACCGAAGAGCGCATTCAAGAAATCAGGAGTGAGATTACAGCCGAAATTGAAGAAGGTTTGGCCAGTGCATATGCGGAGCCAGCCATGGCTTTTGATGCAGAGAAAGAGCAAAGGGATTTGTTTCAGGAAACAAGCCTAGAAGACATAGCAGCAGGGGAGACCACCGAAGAACTTCGCTTGGTCGACGCCATTTCGCTCGGACTAAAGCAGAGCATGCAGAAGTATCCGGAGCTCATCATCATGGGGCAAGATGTTGCCGAATACGGCGGCGTTTTTAAAGTGACACAAGGGTTTGTAGAAGAGTTTGGGAAAGAGCGCGTTCGAAACACACCGCTTTGCGAATCGGCCATTGTGGGAACTGCCTTGGGTTTATCCATAGTGGGCAAGAAGGCAGTGATGGAAATGCAGTTCGCTGACTTTGTGACCTGCGGGTTCAATCAGATCATCAACAACCTCGCAAAGATTCATTGGCGCTGGGGACAGAATGCCGATGTGGTGATTCGAATGCCTACAGGAGCGGGAGTGAATGCCGGGCCCTTTCACTCACAGAGCAACGAAGCTTGGTTTTTCCACACACCTGGGTTGAAGATTGCCTATCCCGCTTTTCCTTCCGATGCAAAAGGCTTGTTGGCTCGTGCCATTGAAGATCCGAACCCTGTGATGTTTTTCGAACACAAAGCATTGTACCGAAGCATTCGCGAAGAAGTGCCCACCGATTATTTCAATCTTCCTTTTGGCGTCGCTAAGTTGTTACGCGAAGGAGAAGATGTGAGCATCATTACCTACGGCATGGGCGTGCATTGGGCGCTCAGCTACCTCGACGCACATCCAGAAGTCTCAGCCGACCTGCTCGACCTAAGAACCTTGGCACCTTTGGATACAGAAGCCATTTTGGATTCCGTACAGCGCACGGGGAAAGTCCTCATTTTACACGAAGACACCATTACCGGCGGCATCGCAGCCGAGATTTCCTCCATCATCCACGAACAAGCCTTCCAACATCTCGACGCACCTGTGCGGCGCTTGGGTAGTTTGGATACGCCCGTTCCATTCGGAAGCAATCTTGAAAAGGGATTTTTGGCCAATTCGAGGTTGGAAGAAGTGCTGGGGGAGCTTTTGGCTTTTTGACTAAACCTTCAATAGACAACACGCGTGCCTGAGCCTGTCGAAGGGAAGTGTTGTCGCCTTTTGTCGCCCTTCGACAGGCTCAGAGACTCGAAGTCTTCATTTGCATCTCTCAACTCGAAAAGGTACTTTGTCGTTTCAAATTGCCTCTTTGAAACTCATTCCGCTCTGCATTTTCGTTGCTTTTCTATTTTCGATTCCCGAAGCGAATGCCAAGTTGGTAAACGAATCTAGGAAAGACTCCATCTCGTTAATGAACTTCTGGGAGATGTTGTTGGAGCCTACCAACGATACCGTAGTTAGGATTTCGAACGCCTTTATTCAACCTCTTACGAGCGATGAAGACTTGCCTATCATTCAAGCCTACTTGAGTAGGGAGAGAGTGGTGGAGCACGAGATTATCGTTGAAGATGTAACTATGTTCTATCCTGGAAATTGGTTCTTGCGATTTGATGTTCAACATGTGGTTTTTGAAAAGATGGTCAAGTTTAACCAAGTTGAAACGCCCTATTTTTTCCTTTTCGATAGTTGTCGATTCAAGCAAGGCTTGTTTTTAAACCTCATAGGTGCGAATCAAATTCACCTCAGAAATTCGCGTCTAGAAGGAGCAATGCATATCGGAATGCGGAATCCAGGTGTACATATTTCTCCAGAGGGCCTCATAATCAACGATTGTGAAATCACCTTTAGTAGCAGCAGCTGGATTATTGTCGCCAATGAAATTGAAGGTCTGGAAATCTACAATTCAAGCTTCCGAGCAATAGATACTTCGCATTCCAAAAAGAGACGCTTGAATATTGGAGGTGAGATGAACTCAATGAGGATTATGCGATCGAAGTTTGACTGCGACCTTCATTTTAGGCCAAACACCCAAGTCATAAGGAAGATTAGCATTGAAGATTGTGACTTCACAAGGGTTGATATTGAGGAACTCAATCCTCCTGAAAATCCGCATAAAATTTTGTTTCCATGGTCTCTTTTCCGTAAAGCCTATGGAAGACATTCAGGAGAAAAGTGGCTCACAATGGACTCCGAGCTGGTTGTTCAAAGTGAATCTCAGTTTTATCGCCTTCAATCAAACGCATCAATGGAATCCAAGCCAAACCAGCTACAACAAGGAAGAGAGTGGAAACCTGACCAACGAGAACCAATTTCTTTTCGGTGGCTTCAGGAACATATTTCCGGTAAATATCGAGGGTGATGAGCGTAGAGCAGGAGTTGAAAACCGATGAAAGCGAACTCATGAGTGCTGCAATCAAACCAGACACTACCAAACCGCGAAGTCCAGCAGGAAGAATGTTCATGGTGAGCATGGGCAATGCGGCATCGTATTCTGTTTTTCCATCGATGACTGGGAATTGATACGGACTGTCGGGGCCAGCTGTAAGAGCAAAGGCAAGGATGCCAGGAAGCACGAAGATGAACATGGGAAGAAGCTTCAAAAAGCTGGCGAAAATTGTTCCCTTACGAGCTTCATTCAAGTTTTTGGCTGCAAGTACACGTTGTACAATGAATTGATCGGTGCACCAATACCAAACTCCAAGGATGGGGGCGCCGAATAAAATTCCAGTCCAAGGAAAGTCGGGATCGGATGCTGGACGCCAGAGGTCAAAGTGAGCCTCCGTAGTTACAGCCTTCAGTTGTTCAATTCCGCCCAGTTCACTCAAGGCGAAGTAGGTGAGGGCTACACTTCCCAGAAAGAGGACAATCAGTTGCATGAAGTCGGTGTAAACCACAGCTTTCAAACCACCGAACAAGGTGTAGATGCCAGTAATAACCACCACTATGATGGAGCCCGTCCAGAAGTCAATGCCCAGCAGCGAGGTAAAGATGATTCCGCCAGCAGCAATGGTTACAGAAATTTTGGTGAGGATGTAACCCGCGATTGAGATGTAAGACAAATAGCTTCGGGCCCAAGGGCTGTAGCGTTTCTCTAAATACTCAGGCATGGTGTACACTCCAGATTTTAAGTAGAAGGGCACAAAGAGCCATCCGAGGAGCATTAAGGAAAATGCTGCGAGAAGTTCAAATTGGGTTGCGGCAAAGTCGCCAGCCGCTCCAGCTCCGGCAAGACCTACGAGGTGTTCCGTCCCAATGTTGGAGGCAAATAGGGAGGCGCCAATAACAGCCCAACTCAAGTTTTTTCCTCCCAAGAAATAGGCGGCAACATTGCCTCCTTTATCTCGGTCTGCCTTTCGCTCAACGATGGTAATCCACAGCACGATGGCAATCAGGACGACGAAGTACATCCCAATCACAGTAAAATCTAGCCAGTTGAGCTCCTTTTCCATCAGAGGTGAAGTGCTATTCGTATACTGGGTTCAGCGTGCGTTTCTTGAGTTGAACCGCTCGAGTGCTTGCGTCTGGATTTGGCACTACGTAAAAAGGTATGTTGGCGTAAGCCACCTTTTTTTCATCGTTTTTTGCATAAAGAAAGAGGCGGTAGGCACCTTCTTTTTTAGGTGCTTGAATGGTTACCGTATTATCTACTTGCTTTTTTACAAGCGTATATAGAGCTTCCGGAGCATCTTCCGTATCACCACCAGCTTGGATGTCAGTGCTCTCAGGCACCACAGCCCAATCAAATTCGGTTTTATTTCCAAATGCTTCCACGAAGGCTTCCGCATTGTACTTTTCAGTTGCCTTGAGGTAAATGCTCTCTTTCGCTTGTTTGTTGTCGAGTTTTACGCTGTCCAAGCGCGGTGATTTCACTTCAGGTTCTTTTCCTCTCCATACGTTGTAAACTGCGTCGAAGGTTTCTGTGCGTTCACCATCCTTTGTGAATATTCCGTATTAAGTAGAAGTGGTTTCTTGTTTTTGTCCCCAAAGGAAAACGTAGGATCCGATGCATTTCCCTTTGTAGTCTTTAATGTACTTGGTGTATCGCTCAGTGTAAATGTTAGCCTTCTCCTTGCTCGACTGTTCGAGGGGAACTCCCCAAGTTGTTTTTTGAACATCCCAGTGACCTGTTGGTCCCCATTCCGTAATCATCCACGGACCTTTCCATCCGTACTTTGGAAGATTATCCGGTACGTCGGAAATCTCACCGTAAGTATTCACCGAATAAATGTCAAGATCTGGAACTTTTTCCAGGATGAGCTCGACTTCTTTTTTATCTAGCCCCGCAGTTACTGTTGTAGTTGGATGGTTGGGGTCAATTTCATGCACCATTTTGGCGATGTCTTGAATGGCGTCCCAAACTTTCGTGTTGGAGTAGAAGAGGTCAACTTCGTTTCCAATTCCCCAGAGCAAGATGGCTGGGTGATCTTTATATTTCTTTACAATGTTTGTGAATCGTTCGAGTTGTTTTGCAACGGCCTCCTCGTCGTTGTAGTCGAAGCCGTGTCGTTCGTGACCAACCCACAGTCCGAACATTACACTCAAGCCTTTCGCATGTGCCTCATCCAAGATGCTTCCGGCTTCGTTTGCTGCCCAAGTCCGAATTGAATTTCCTCCTGCCTCTAAAACTTCATCTAAATAGGTACTTCCACCAGCTCCGTTAACGTAGTAAGGTTCTCCGCCTCTGGTAAGGTAATATCCAGATTCGTTTTGTTCAACCTTCACAGGAATGACTTGTGCATTCGCGTTGACGTACAGCAAGGAGGCTGCAGCCAGAAATAGAAGTCGTTTCATAAACTCAAGTTTCTAGTCCAATTTTTTTCTTGTTGATCTTATACAATTTGGCAGGTCGGTGTTTCACATTCTTCTGAACCTCTTCCAAGGGTTCAATAAAATCTTGGGAAAGAAGCTTTTTTCTGAAGTTGGCTTTATCCAATCTTTTGTTGAGGACATATTCCGTGAGCTCCAGATAATCTAAGAGCGTGAACTTTTTTGGCATCATTTCAAAACCAACTGGTGAGTGCGACTCTAAGCTCTGCTGAAGAAATTTTAGAGACTCACTGAAGATTTCATTGTGGTCGAAGGCGAGATCGGGAATTTCGTGAATTTCGAACCAATCGATTTCTTCGGCCCAGTCATCTGCTTTCAATGGATGCTTGTTCATCTCAATCAGAGCCATATATCCCAATGTCACGACTCGACCCAAAGTGTGCCTGTCGACGGCACCGAAAGTGCGAACTTGCTTCATGTAGATTTCTTCCAAGCCTGTAAGTTCAGTTAAGACTCGCTTTGCAGCGTCGTCCAATGCTTCCCTTGGGTAAACCAAATCTCCTGGAAGAGCCCACTTACCTTTATAGGGGTTTGCACCCCGCTTTATCAACATTACTTTCACTTTTCCTCCGTGAAATCCATAAATGACACAATCCACGGAAATCGCGAATTGAAAAAATTCATCCAAGGGGATGTCGTAATTGTAACCGTAGTCTTCAGCAGTTTTTCTAGTCATAAAGCAGTGTGGTGGTCCTCAAATATAGACAAGAAAATAACTTAAGGTAGGCGGTACTATACACTTATGGTAAAATGTACTTTAATAATATTTTGTGTACTTTAGACCCAAACAAATCTTAATCTATATGAAGAATATATACTCATTAATCGTGGCTTTGCTTTCTGTGACGCTGGTTTCAGCACAATCACAGATTGATCTTCCCATTACTTGGGACGATACAGCAAATGTCAACTACGGTGTGACGGATTTCGGAGGAAATGTGTCTACAGCGGGAGTTGACCCAAACAATTCTTCGAACCTCATTTTGAGTGTCGAGAAAACAAACACCGCTGCAGGTTGGGCTGGTACCACCCTCGGAGTAGATACGTTGGCAACAGCAATTCCTTTTGCAACAGGCACAGTGATTCGCGCATTGGTCTACTCACCGGATTCTGGAATCACAATCCGTTTAAAAGTAGAAGACGATGCAGATGCTAATAAATATGTAGAAGTTGATGTTTTAACCACAGTTGCTAATGCATGGGATACTTTGGAATTTGATTTTTCCAACCCAGCAACAACTCCGTTGAACTTGGCAACTACATACGACAAGGCATCAATCTTTTTCAACTTCAACGTTGATGGAGCTACTGCAGGTACAAAAACATACCTCTTAGATGATGTGTGGTTTGTAGCTGGTTCAGGTGGTGGACCTTCATTGGCCCAAATTGATCTTCCTATTTCTTGGGACGATACTGCCAATGTAGATTACTCAACTTCTGACTTCGGTGGAAACGCTTCTATGTCTGTTGTAGATCCAACGAACAGTTCAAACCTAGTTCTACAAGTAGATAAGGGTATTACTGCTGCAACATGGGCGGGTACAACTTTGGGTACTGGTATGCCAGCACCATTGGCAACAGCCATCCCTTTTGCTAGCAATGCAAACATCATGAAAGCCAGAATCTGGTCTCCAGATTCAGGTATTACTGTTCGTTTGAAAGTAGAAGACTCAGGAAATTCTAATACCTATGTAGAAGTTGACGTGCAAACTACTGTTGCAGCTGCTTGGGATACACTGACGTTTGATTTCACAAACCCAGCAACTACCCCGATCGTCTACATTAATACTTACAATGTGGCTTCTTTCTTCTTCAACTTCAATGTTGATGGAGCAACAGCTGGTGCAAAAACATACTACTTAGATGATGTATGGCATACTGGAGTTCAAGGACCTCCACCACCCACGGCTAAAGACATCACTTTCAAAGTAGACATGAAGGATTACACTGGAACCTACACAGGAGTATTTGTGAATGGAACATTCAACGGATGGTGTGGTAGCTGTAACCCAATGACCGACGCGAACAACGACGATATTTGGGAAGTTACTTTAAACCTAGCTGTTGATTCTTTCGAATTCAAGTTCACGACAGACGGTTGGACCGATCAAGAAAACTTTGTAGGCGGAGAATCTTGTACGAAAACAAGCGGTGGTTTTACCAACCGATTTGAAATCGTTACGGGTAACACAGTTCTTCCTGAAGTTTGCTGGAACAGTTGTTCAGCTTGTTCTGGAACACCTCCAACAGGAAACGATATCACCTTTAAGGTTGATATGGCCGACTACACTGGAACTTACGATACCGTGTAAATGGTACGTTCAACGGATGGTGTGGAACATGTAACCCAATGACTGACGCGAACAACGACAGCATTTGGGATTTGACAATCAGTCTTCCTTTTGTGGATACGATTGATTTCAAATACACACTCAACGATTGGGATTTCGAAGAAACTTTGACTCCTGGTCTAGGATGTACTGAAACTGTTGGTGGGTTCACCAACCGTCGATTGATCATTGCTGGCGATACTTCTTTACCACAATCATGTTGGGAAGAGTGTGTTGCTTGTAGCGTTGTTGGAATCGAAGATGCATTCGTAGCAAGCCGATTCGAAGTTATTCCTAACCCAAGTACAGGTGCATTCCACCTTGGTCTTGAGTTTGAGAACATCGAAAGCATCGAGATGAACATCTACAACATTGCTGGACAGAGATTGCAAAGCATGCAGTTCGAAAGCAACAGAATTGAGCACGATTTGGATTTGAGTCAATTTGAAGGAGGAGTTTACCTTCTAGAATTGCGCAACTCTCAATCATCGCTTCTTAAGAAACTGATCCTATCCAAATAGGATTTTCAGTGCGCGAATTAGGGGAAGCCTCTCGGAAACGAGGGGCTTTTTCTTTTTTATAGCGGCCTAAATCGGAGCGTTTTCCTCTTCTTCTATTTCAGAAACGTCACCAGCGCCATTGATCTTTTGTTGAATGTCGGTAGGCTTGCCCTTGTATTCAACATTTCCTGCCCCGTTGATTTTAACTTTCAATTTATCCAGGGCATAAACGCGAATGTCTCCCGCGCCATTCACTTTGATGTCTACGCTCTTTGCCGCCAGCTCAAGCGCCTCCACATTGGCCGTTCCATTGATTTTAATGTCGAGCTCTTCAGTTGCTCCATTGAGAATGATTTCCCCTGTACCGGAGATTTCGCAATCCAAATCTTTTGCTTTCAGATTCAATTCGATTCTTCCGGCTCCTTTCACAATTAAATTCAAGTCTTGGGCGGTGACCTTGTTCTCTCCAAAAAAGCTTGCATTGCCATTCAGCATCACCTCTTTTAGGCTGGGAGTTATGATATCGATGCGAATGCCTTCCTTAGAGTCAAGACAGCTTTCTGAGCGAATGCTTAAGGCTCCATTGTCCGACTTGACGTCAATCATATTCAATAAGTTCTCTTCAGCTCTCAGGACAACCATGGTGCTGCTGCGGTTCTCATCAAGCCAATAGCTAACCTCTGCCGGAATTGATATTTCAAGTTCTGAGGCAGGATCAATCTCCATTTCGCGCTCTAGTGTAGGGCCTTGTCCCGCTTCACACGTCCAATAGCTGCAAGAACTTAAGCTCAGGATTATGAGCAGAAGTGTTGAAAAATGAAGAATGAAGCGGTTTGTGTTGGGAGTTGATTTCTTTTGTGTTGGAACATTCATGGCCAAGAGATTTATTCGGCCAAGTTAAACACAAGAGAATTACTGCATGTCCATTATCTTTTTCCGATTTGCTTTCAGGCCAAGGTGAACTATTCCTGGGAACAATCGACTGCCAAGCCGAACGAA
>JGI20159J14440_10001068_pt1 | contig 19982 bp, 26 predicted proteins | sample COG_09_FD_14440 | JGI IMG/M metagenome (IMG submission 14440) | reverse complement strand
GCTGCTCCAATTTCTGAAGTTTTAACAATTGAGTTAACTGGCTGAAGATCAATTTTAAGTGATCCACCAGACATGTCGCTAACCATTTTACAGTAGTCTCCTGCCATTTCATAAAAAATGTTTGCGCCTGAAGGCCAAGCTGCTTGCATTTTTAATGTTACTGGCGCTGCATTAGCGATACTAGGCATTGCTACAGCTGTTGCTGCTGCTGCACCTGTTACTGCTGCTGCTTTGAAGAACTTACGTCTTGAAGGTATTTTATTTGCCTTCAATGATTTTTTATCTTTAATCATTATTTCTCCTTATTAGTTAATTAACTGCTAAGATTTAATTATATATGACCTACAGAGTCTATAGTGAAAGTGACGCCATAACACCTATTTTACAATCTCTGATAGAAAATAACTAGTTTACTTTATTTGTACAGTTGCCAGTTTTAAAAAACTCATAAATATTGTCTATTGCTAAATTGGCCATTGCGATTCTGGTATGCTTCGTTGCGCTTCCAAGATGAGGTAAAATAAAAGCACTTTTTATTTTTAAATAACCAGGATTTAAATTGGGCTCTCCTTTATATACATCTAAACCTACTGCATAAATTTTTCTTCTATTTAATGCATCAATCAAAGCCTCATCATCGACAATATCACCTCGTGCAACATTTGTTATTACGGCACCAGTCGGGAAAAATTCTAATGTTTCTTTATTAATCAAATTTTCAGTTTCTTTTGTTGCGGGACAACAAATTGATAGCACATCAGAAACTGAAAAAAGACTTTTAGGGTTGTTATGATAGATTGCGCCTTGTTCCTTCTCTTCACTCAGTTTTGATCTGTTGTGATAGTGAACAATCATCCCTAAAGATTTTGCAATTTTTGAAATCTTTTGGCCTATTCTACCCATTCCTAAAATTCCAAGTCTTGTTCCTGTCAATTGTTTTCCTATTAAATAATCTGCTGACCACTTCCAACTACTTTCTTTTGCACTTTGAATTCCCTCTGCAACTCTTCTACAAGCACCTAATATTAATAAAATTCCAATTTCCGCTGTAGCATCAGATAAAACTTCAGGTGTATTAGTTACTACAATTCCTTTTTTTTTAGCTGCTTCTAAATCTATATTTCCAAAACCAACTGCAAAATTAGAAATTACTTTTACTGAATCTGGTAATTTATTTATTGTCTCTTCATCCATTTTGTCTGTAAGAGAAGTTAATATTGCATCACAATCTTTGCTCATTTCTATTACTTTTGCTTGAGAGTACAACTCATCATTTAAATTTAAATTCACATTAAATATTTTTGAGGCTTTTTCTTCACTATCTTTTATCAATCGTCTTGTTACTAATATTTTTTTCATATCAATTTAAATCAAACACCTTCCCCGGATTCATAATATTATTTACATCTAAACTGCGTTTTATAGATTTCATAACTGGTATATTATCCGGATGTTCTTTCAATAAATAATGTTTTTTTTGCAAACCAATTCCATGCTCTCCAGTTATTGTTCCTTCTAATTCAAGTGCCTTACTTATAAGGTCATCACTATATTTTCTAATTTTTTTTTGTTTTTCTTTATCATTAGGATCAAATAAAATTATTGAGTGAAAATTCCCGTCTCCAACATGTCCAACCATAGGTGCTATCAAATCATGCTTTTTTACTTCTTTTTCTGCCCATGAAATACACTCAACTAAATTGGAAATGGGTACACAAACGTCAGTTGAATATACTTTCATGTTGTTACCAAGAGCTTTTACAGACCAATACACATCATGTCTTGCTTGCCATAGCTTGTTTCTTTCCTCTAAAGACTCTGCCCATTTAAAATCACCACCATGATTATTTTTAGAGAGCTCTTCTACAATCTTAATTGACTCTTTATTAGAATTTTCACTTCCATGGAATTCAAAAAATAATGTTGGGGATGCCTTGATATTATCCAATTTTGAATATTTTATGCTTATTTCCATTTGATCTTTATTTAACATTTCAATTCTAGCAATTGGTATTCCATATTGAATAACCTCTTGAGCCGTTTGAACTGCCGAGTCTAAGTCTGGAAAATAGCAAACTGCACTCATTATATTTTCTGGAATAGGTGATAGTCTAACTTGTACTTCTGTGATTATTCCGAGAGTTCCCTCAGATCCAATAAATAAATTTGTTAAATTGTATCCTGCAGATGATTTTTTTGTTCTAGAACCTGTTTTAATTATTTCTCCATTAGCAAGTACTACTGTAAGTCCTGAAATTACAGTCCTCATTGTTCCATACTTAACTGCCATTGTTCCAGAAGCAGATGTGGATGCCATTCCACCAATTGCGGCGTCAGCCCCTGGGTCAATTGGGAAAAAAACCCCATCCTCTCTTAAATATTCATTTAATTGTTTTCTGGTAACATTGGCTTGTACCCTGCAATCAAAGTCTGCAGCATTTACATTTAAAACTTTATTCATTTTTTCTAATGAAATAGTTATGCCGTTCGAGTTGCCAACAGCATTTCCTTCTAGTGAAGTTCCTGTTCCAAATGGAACAACTGGAATTTTATTATCATTACATAATTTTAAAATTTTTGACACTTCTTCATTTGTCTCTGGAAAGACTACTGCTTGAGATAAAATTGGCTCATATGTGTCTTCTCCTCTTGCATAATTTGCTCTTGTGGACTCTGAGGTTGAAAACCTTGTATTAAAAATTTTTTTTAATTCAGTTTGAACTTGTTCATTCATATGATTAATACTAATAAAAATTTTTAATAAAATACAGCTTATTTAGATAGCATTTTTTTAAGGTTTTCTAGTGCATTAGAAATATTATCTTGTGAACATGCAAAACTAAACCTTACGTAATCACTACAAGTCTTTCCAAAGGCTGTACCTGGCACTATTGCAACTCCTGCTTCGTGCATCGCTTTTTTACAAAACTCTACACCATTCATCCCAGTCCCAATAACTTTAGGAAATGCATAAAACGCACCTCCAGGTAAACTGCACTGTACACCTGGTAAACTATTTAAACCTTCATAAATTAATTTTCTTCTCACTTCAAATTCTTTCATCATTTCATTGATGGAATCATCTGGCCCATCTAAGGCTGCAATTCCTGCAAATTGAGCAGCTGCATTTACGCATGACACACTATTTATTAAAAGCTTATTAACATGTGGAACTAGTTCTTTAGGCCAAAAACTCCAACCTAGTCTCCATCCAGTCATTGAGTATGCTTTACTCCACCCCTCTAATACAATTAATCTTTCTCTTAATTCTGGATAATTAAAAAATGTAGGCATTTCTTTGTTGTCAAAAATTTGTCTACTATAAATTTCATCACTTAATATAGTTACATGTGGATGCTTTTTAAGACCTTCAGCTAATACATCAATATCAGCTTTTTCTACAAAACTTCCTGTTGGGTTATTTGGATTTATTAATATTAGCAATCTAGTTTTATCTGTAATTAAAGATAAAATTTTCTCTGGGTTAAATTTTAAATCTTTATCTTCTGTTAAATCATAAGGCACAGCTGTTGAACCAGTATAATTGATCATAGACTCATAAATTGGAAAAGCGGGTGTTGGGTGGATTATTTCTGCTCCTGGTTCACCAAAACATTGAATTGCATAACTCATTGTTGGCTTTCCCCCAGGCATGATTAAGATTCTTTCAAAATCTATATCAACATTATAAAGTTTTTTTATTTTTCTTGTTACTGATTGTCTACATTCTGGGATACCATTAGACATTACATACCCGTGATGACCATCATCCAAAGCTTTTTTTGCTGCCTCAACAACATGTTTTGGTGTTTTAAAATCTGGTTGTCCTAAACCCATATGGATCATTGAATTTCCTTGAGCTTCTAGTTTTTTAGCTTCAGCTAAAACAGCAAATGCAGTTTCCGTACCTAAATTTTCTAAATTTTTCGCTAATTTCATTTAATTAAATCCTTTCTACTTTCTAAAAATTAATTTTGAACTATTTAATTCTTTTAAATTTTTACAACCCATCAGTACCATATTTCTATTAATTTCATCATGCATATTTTGCAACAAATGTTCAACTCCTTGTTGGCCACCTGCGGCTAAAGAGAATAAGAACATTTTTCCAAAACTACATGCAGTGGCCCCTGCTGCCAAGGCTTTTAATACATGAGTCCCTCTTCTAACTCCTCCATCTAAAATAATTTCCAATTTATCCCCAACAGCATCAGAGATTGCTTTTACTTGATCAAAAGGTGATCTGGAACCATCCAATTGTCTTCCACCATGATTTGAAATCATTATTGCCGTGCATCCAATATCTATTGCTCTTCTAGCATCTTCTACAGACATCACACCTTTTAGTGCAAAAGGACCATTCCATTTTTTTACACAATATTCTGCATCTTTCCAATTCATTGCTGGATCATATTGTTCATTTATATATTCAATAACTGATTTAGAAATATTTGTTCCTTTGTCTGTTTTTTTTTTTACGTTTGATAGTTCAAATTTTTTATGAGTAAAATAATTAAAAACCCATTCAGGACGTGTTGCAAAACTCATTAAACTTTTCAATGTAAGTTTGGGTGGTGTAGTAAATCCTGTTCTATGATCTTTTTCCCTATTGCCAGCAACTAATGTATCAACTGTTAAACACATTGCATCAAAACCTGATTTTTTTGCCCTATCTATCAAGTCATCTGAGATTGATCGGTCTTTATGAACATAAAGCTGAAATAGTTTTGGTCCATTTGATATTTCAGAAACCTCTTCTATAGTATTATTTCCCATTGATGACATGCTATAAAATGTTCCAAATTTCTCCGCCGCTCTCGCTGACGCTAAATCTCCTTCATGATGATAAAGTCTTTGCATTGCTGCTGGTGAAAGAAAAATTGGCATTTCAATTTTTTTTCCAAAAAGTGTTGTTGATAAATCTGGTTTACCAACACTTGCAAGAATATTTGGAATTAAATCACAGTCATCAAAAGATTCTGTATTTCTTTTTAAAGTTGTTTCATCATCTGCACCACCATCAATATAATGAAATATAGGTGAGGGTAATTTTTTTTTAGCTAATTTCCTAAAATCATTAAAATTATAACAATTTTTTAAACTCACGTTCTTCTAAATTTCAGATTATTTCTGTTTAAATCGCTTATTTTAGAACATCCCATTAGCTTCATATCTCTTTCTAACTCTAAACGATATTGATTTACTGCTCTTTCAACGCCTGCTTGACCAGCTGCTGCTAACGCATATAAATAAAGTCTTCCTCCTGAACATGCTTTTGCACCTAAGGATAAGGCCTTAAGCATATGGGTTCCCCTATGTATTCCACCTTCACAAATTACATCAAGCTTATCTCCAACTGCATCCACGATTTCAGCCAACTGATCAAAAGGTGCTCTTGATCCATCTAATTGCCTTCCACCATGGTTCGAGACCATTATTCCTGTACATCCAATATCTACTGCTCTTTTTGCATCCTCAACACTCATAATACCTTTTAATGCAAAGTGTCCTCCCCATTGTGAACAAAGTTTTTCAGCATCTTTCCAATTCATAGACTGATCAAGCATGCTAGAAAAATAATTTCCAATTGATGTGGCAGTACTAGTACCTTCGCTAACATGATCTTGTAAATGTGGAAGTTCAAATTTTCCTTTGGTTAAATAATTAATTCCCCACATGGGTTTTGAGGCAAAACTAAAAAGACTGGATAATGTAAGTTTTGGAGGTGATGTAAAGCCAGTTCTTAAATCCCTTTCACGATTACCACCTGTTATTGTATCAACAGTTAGAGCCATAACGTCAAATTTGGCCGCTTTAACTCTTTCCATTACAGCATCATTTAATCCTCTGTCTTTATGAAAATAAAATTGAAACATTTTTGGTGTATCCACTAAAGAGGCTATTTCCTCAACACTTACTGTTGCTAAAGCTGAAACACCAAACATCGTATTAAATTTCTGGGCTGCTTTTCCCACTGCTCTTTCTCCATCATAGTGAAATAATCTTTGTAGTGCAGTTGGTGCAAGATAGAAAGGTAGGTCTATTTTCTTTCCAAAGATTGTTGTAGATAAATCTACATTCTCTACACCTCTTAAAACATTAGGAACTAAGTCTACATCATTAAAAGCACTTGTGTTTCTATTGTATGTAATTTCATCATCAGCAGCACCATCAATATAATGGAATATAGGTGATGGTAATTTTTTTTCAGCTAATTTTCTAAAATCACTAAAATTGTGACAATCTTTTAAATTCATTAATTTGTATTAAAAGTTCTTAAGATAATTAAACATATAACTATTTGCTCCAGGGTTTTTGTCTCCTAGACTTGCATTAGATATATGATTGTAAGAAATACCAAAACTTGAACTTTCTGAAATAGCATAAGAGGCCTGTATCTCAGTTTTAAATTCTAAAATATGACCCAAATCTTTTCCATCACCTTCACTATAAAGCCCTGGAGCAAAGCTAGGAGTAAATGTCATTTTATCACCCATGTCGTAATTCCATTCAACACCGGTATATACATATGCTGCAGAATTTTCAGTTATAAAACCTCCAGTTAAAGGTGACATATTTCCTAAAAATGTTTTTCTTTCCAATTTTTCATTTTGATGTTGAAACCCAAACAATATTGCTTTTTGTTTATGATCACTGAAATCAAAATTTCCTAAATAAAAATTATACTCATGGCCATAATTACCCTTATTTTCCTCAGCATTAATTGGTAAAAAAAATGAAAGTGATAATACTAATAAAAGAATTCTAGTAAAAAAATTATTAATTTTCATGTGTTTTAGATAAATTTAATCTTTAGTTTTTTTTTTTATTATTAAATACTTATATATTATTGCACCCCCTAATAGAAATAACAATATAGGTAATAACCATAAAATATAAGTATTTTTACTCAATACAGGATCAAACAATACCCAGTCTCCGTACTTTTCTTTTAAAAATCCATAGATTTGTTCTTCCGTTAAACCCTTGTCAATTTTTTCTTTAACAATTAATTTTATACTAAGAGCAAAATCTGACTCTGAGTCATAAACAGATTGTCCTTGGCAAATTAAGCAACGAATATTTTTTAATATTTGATTTCTTAATTCTTCAGATTTTTCATCAGATTTTAACTGAGAAAAATTAATGATCATAAAAAAAATTAAGAATAATTTTATAATTTTCATTTTAAATATATTTCTATTTCTTGCAATAACTCCAGATCAAGAGGACCTATAAATTTCTTTATAATCTTGTTATCTTTATCAATAATAAATGTTTCAGGTACACCATAAGCTCCAAATTCAACTGCTAAAGTCCCCTCTTTATCAATTAAAATTTGAGAGTATGGATTGCCCAATTCCTCAATAAATTTTTTTGCATTATCTAAATTATCTCTATAATTTAAACCAACTAATTTAATTGATTTATTTTTACTCAGCCTCATCAGTATTGAGTGCTCTTTTCTACATGGCAAACACCACGATGCCCATATATTTAGGATATAATAGCTTTTATCGTTAAATATTTTTTCTGAGCTGATTTTATTCTCTGAAAAAAAATCATTAGCAATAAAAACTGGTATGCTTTTTTTGTTATCTATGTTTGGTACATACACATTTGAATTATTCAATCCTTTATAAAAAATAATAAAACAAAAAATAAAAAATGAACCTACTACAATATAAAAAAAATTATTTTTCATATTGTTTTTTAAATAAACTCATTAATCCACCTAAGCATATCAATAAAACAGAAATCCAAATCCATACCATAAATGCTTTAATCTGGTACCTAATATTAAAATATTTTTTTCCTTTAACAGTGTTCATAACCAAAAAAGTATCAGAAAATAATGTTATTTTTATATCTGCTTCGCTGGTAACAATTATAGGTTGGTTATAGATTCTCAACTCAGGCTTAAGATGTGTAATTTTACCCTTATTGTCATTTATTTTAAAATGTCCAATTATTGAATTGTAATTAGTATTTTCATTTTTTTCTATTTTTTCAAAAGATATATCACCTCTCTTAAAGGTAAATTTTTCTCCAACTTTTATATTGGTTATAACTTCAAAAGAAAAAATGCTGTTAAATAATATACTTAATATCAATAAACTAAAACCAAAGTGTGCAACAGATTGTGGAAAATTTTTAAACTTTTTAATAAATAAATCTTTTATTGTTATAAAAAATAAATAAAAAGCAGAAGAAATTAAGATAGTATTGAAAAGTAGATCAGAACTTAATTTTCTTAAAATAAAAAATGATAAAAAAGCTGATATTATAAATAGCATAATAAGCTCAAACTTATTTTCTATTTTTGATTTTACCCAATTTAGTTTTGGACCAAGTGACATAAATAATAGAAATGGAATTAAAAAGGGAACAATTAATTTTTGATAGAAAGGAGGCCCTACTGAAATTTTTTGACCAGATATTACATCTAAAAATATTGGGTAAGTTGTGCCAATTAGAATAACTGATAAAAAATACATCATAAACCAATTATTAATCAAAATAGAGGTTTCTTTGCTTAACCAAAATATTCTATTTATATTTTTATTATTTTCTTTATGAAAGAAAAAAAATATTCCTAAAGATAAAAAAACTAAAATAAATAAAAAAATTAATATAAATATCCCTCTCTCAGGATCATTCGCAAAAGTATGAACTGAGTTAAGAATTCCAGATCTAACTAAAAATGTTCCACACATGCTAAGTGTAAATGTTGTAATAGAAAGTATTACCACCCATGAAGTTAGGGCTAATCTTTTTTCTAACACCAGAATACAGTGCAGTAATGCAGTTAATGTTAGCCATGGCATCAAAGAAACATTTTCAACAGGATCCCAAAACCAAAAGCCACCCCATCCTAACTCATAATATGCCCAAATTGATCCAAGCATAATCCCAAGCGTTAAACAAATCCATGAAACTAAAATCCATTTTTTTATATGGTGTGCCCATTTTTTTGAAATATAATTTTGTGTAATAGCAGATAATGCAGCAGAAAATATGATTGAAGAACCTACGTAGCCTAAATACAAAATTGGAGGATGTATTGCCAACGCAGGATCTTGTAAAATGGGGTTAAGACCAAGTCCCTCCTCAGGAATGGGGAATAAATAATTAAAAGGGTTAGATGTTTTTAATATAAATAAAAAAAATCCAATAATAATTACCTGCTGAAATAATAAAGTTAAAATTCTATATTTTTTTGGCTGTTCGTTAGATTTAAGTAAAAATAAAAAAATAAATAAAGTTAATACTAATAACCACAATAATAGGCTGCCTTCATGATTGCCCCAAGTTCCAGATATTTTATAAAATAATGGTTTAGTTGTATGAGAATTATTAAAAACAGTTTCATTGCCAAAATCAGAATTAATAAATGAAAAAATTAGTCCTAAAAAACTAATTACTACAAAAAAAAACTGTAAAAAAGATAAAGCCAAAACTTTCTGGTCGATTTTCTTATTATTATCATAAAAATTTCTGATGGAAACCCCACTAAGAAAAAGTGAAAAAAATAATCCTAAAATTAATGAAAAATATCCAATTTGATTAGCTAACAATTTATTTTTCTCCTATCGCTTCCTTAACCTCAGGTGGCATATAATTTTCATCATGTTTTGCCAATATTTTGGTTGCTACTAAATAATTTCTGTCTTTTAAAGATCCTTCAACAACTACCCCTTTTCCTTCTGCAAACAAATTTGGCACTGCTCCAGAATAAGTAACATTAATTTCATTTATAAAATCAGTAATAATAAAATTAACTTTATCGACTTCTATAATTATAGATTGCTCTTTGACCATTCCTCCAACTCTTATTTTTTTTTTATTTATTTCAACTAAATCTTTGATCTCTGAAGGTGATTGAAAGTAAACTACGTTTTCTTTTAATGACTGTAAAATTAAAAAAACAGATAAAATTACCGAAGTTAATATTAAAACTAAAAACAAAGCTCTTAATTTAACTTTTTTACCATACATGGTTTCTAAGTTAAATGTTGAGTGTATTTAGTAATATCTCTTTATTAATATTTTGTGACTTTGCGGCTCTAGCTTTTTCTACATTAAGAGTGTCAAACTTAGATGCGAATCTACTTTTTTCTTTTGAAAGTTGTAACTTAGTTACAAAATATAAAGATGCAAAACTTATCAAAGTAAAGGAAAACGCGGACCAAACATAAGATCCATATCCATTCATTGAAATTATTTCATTTATCATAATCTATCTAATCCTTTATTTTTAAGTTTTATCAGTTCTGTATTATATTTCATTAAAAAAATAAGCAGTGAAAAAAGAGTAAATGCCGCAGTCATTATGCCTAAGGGAATTAACATTGATACATGAATAGACGTGTTGGAAAAAACATTAACTGAGGCACTCTGGTGAAGTGAATTCCACCAGTCAACAGAAAATTTAATTATTGGAACATTAATAACTCCTAAAATTGCAATAATGGAGGTAATTCTAATTACGTGTTCTTTATCTTGATAAATTCTCCATGCTAATAAATACATCAAATAAAATAAGGCTAAAATTAACATAGAGGTTATTCTCGCATCCCAAGCCCACCAGGTTCCCCAGGTTGGCTTACCCCAAATCGACCCTGTAACGAGTGCTATGATATTAAAAACAAATCCAGATGGTGCTAAACTTTTTGAAATTAAAGAAAAATTTTTATTTTTAAAAACAAAACTACCAATTGAAAATAAAGCCAAGCAAGAAAATATACCAAGTGATATCCATGCTGCTGGAACATGAACATACATAATTCTTACAGCATGACTTTGTTTATAATCCTCAGGTGATAAAATTAATGCTTCTGTTAGTCCAATACTTAAAACGATAATAAATAAAAATAAAACATATTTAGGAGCCCTAGATGTAATTACAAAAATTTTGTTAGGCTCAAAAGATTTAAACATTTTTAAATTATATATATAACAATAAATAGATAATCTAATTTTTATTATGGAAAATAACTCTGATCAAGAATGAAAAGGGAGTTAATGTTTTAAGGGAAACGTTTATAACACTCTTGACCAGAATATGATTAAAGTTAACAAGCATATATGTTCAAGATTTGAACCAATTGTGTTAAAAAGATGATATTATTAATTAGATGGCTTAAAGTAGGTAGTTCCCTTTTTTCCTGAAAAAATTTCTTCAATCAGTGGGTGTTTAATGGGTTCTTCCGAATTATCCATAAGCAGATTTTGTTCTGACACATAAGCTTCGTAAGTAATTTCATCATTTTCTGCTAGCAAATGATAAAAAGGTTGATCTTTTCTTGGTCGAACATTTTTTGGTATAGATTGGTACCATTCTTCAGAGTTGTTAAATTCAAAATCAACATCATAAATCACTCCTCTAAACTCAAAATGTTTGTGTTTAACTATATCACCTATTGAAAATTTAGCTTTTTGGATTGTCATTACCTAGAATATGGGGATTTAAAAAAAAAAATCAATAAAAAAATTGATGAATGTTTTGTGTATATGTTAATATCTTTTCTGTGAACAAATCATTTATTAAATTTTTTACTGATCTAGGACCTTTAGCTATATTTTTCTTTTATTATTATAATAGTAATAAAGATCTAACAGTTGCCATACCACCCTTTATAGTTGCAACATTAATTGCTTTAGCGATAGTTTGGTTTTTTGAAAGAAAAATCCCAATGATTCCGCTTATTGGTGGAGTTTTAATTTCTTTTTTTGGAGGCTTAACAATTTATTTTGATAATCCAGTTTTTCTTTACATAAAACCAACAGTTATAAATTTTTTATTTGGTATTGCTTTATTCTTTGGAAAATATTTTACAGAAGAGCCTGTCCTTAAAAAAATAATGGGAAAATCTATTGCATTAACAGATAATGGTTGGGATTTATTAAATAAAAGATGGATGTATTTCTTTTTTGCTTTAGCTATTTTAAATGAGTGTGTTTGGAGAACACAATCAGAAGAGTTTTGGGTAAACTTTAAAGTTTGGGGATTGCTGCCAATTACTTTTGTTTTTACAGCTTTTCAAATATCTTTAATTAGTAAACATAAAATTAATGAATAATAATTTAAGGTTAGTTATAAATAACCACCAAAACCAAATAGAGGAGAAACATTTTTTTGAAAAAAACGAACTAAAAATTATTTTAGATTTATATGCAAAGATGGTATCTGAAGGGTCGTGGAAGGATTATGGCTTAAGCATCTCTAGTAGACAAGTTGGTTTTAGTGTTTTTAAAAATGCTGCTGAAAATGCTCTATATAAAATATGCAAAAACTTTAAACCTTCCAATAAAAACTTAAAATATCTGATTACAGATTCTAATGGTAAAGTTTTAAAGAATTCTTTTGATCTAGAAATTTTACTTAAAAATACTAATTGGAAAAACCTTAAGAAGTAAAAGAACTATCGTCTTTGACCAAATAATCTCAACAACATTATAAATAAATTTATAAAGTCTAGGTAAAGAGTCAGGGCACCCATTACTGCTTTTTTACCCATCAACTCACCTGTATCACTTGACACATACATGTTTTTAATTTTTTGAGTATCATAAGCAGTTAGACCTACAAAAATTAAAACTCCTAAAATTGAAATTACAAAATCCATCATCGAAGATTTCATAAACATATTGACAACCGATGCTACAATAATACCAATCAATCCCATCATTAAAAAAGATCCTAACTTAGTTAGATCTCTTTTAGTTGTGTAGCCATAAATACTCATTGCACCAAAAGTGATTGAAGTAATAAAGAATACTCTAGTGATACTCGCTCCAGTATAAACTAAAAAAATTGAAGATAACGAAAGCCCCATTAACGAAGCAAATACCCAAAAAGTTGTTTGAGCAGCTGATGCTGTCATCTTGTTAATTCGAGCACTCATGTAAAAAACAATTCCAAGAGGTGCAAGCATTACTATCCATTTAAAACCTGAAAGAAAAATTGTGTTTCCTAAACCTGTTAGAGCAGTAATTGATCCGCTGGCATCTGTTACTACAGATAATTTAAAAAATATTAAAGATACAAGTCCAGTTAATAAAATTCCAGAAGCCATATAATTGTAGACTTTTAGCATGTAGGCTCTTAGGCCTTCGTCCATTGCTACTGTTGACTGTTGTGCTTCTTTTACTTTGTTTAAAATGTTTTGTTTATTAAATTCCATATTATTAATATAATTAATAAAATCTGTATTTCAAGTAATTATACAAATATTAATATTAAAATTATATGAAAATTTATGTTCAAATCGGCGCAGGGGCAGGAGACCAAGACCCAAGAGCAAACTTTAGGGATGGTTTTACAGAATTTGTAAAAAAAAAAAAAATTAAAGATAAAATTATTTTGGTAGAAGCTAATCCACTTAATATTCCCAAACTAAAAAAATGCTGGAAAAACTATTCTAATACAAAAATTTTCAATATAGCAATAGTTCCAGATAATATTAAAAAAAAAAAAATTACATTATTTTATTCAAAAGATGATAAACCTCACTTTCAAGTAACTTCCATCTCTAAAAAACATGTAGAGCAATTCTATCCTACTTCTTCAATTAAAGAGGTTGAGATTAAAACGTCCAAAATTTCAAGCTTTTTAAAAGAAATTGCTAACAATGATAATATTGAATATTTGGCACTAGATGTGGAGGGTGTTGATTTTGAAATATTGTTTAGTTTAAATTTAAAAAATATTAATATTAAAAATATATCCATTGAAACACTTCATATAAATAAATTGAAAAAAAAACAATTGGCGAGACATTTGCTAAAAAATGGTTTTGTATATAAGGGTAAAGGGTTTGATATAAACGGATATGATACTTTATTCTCTAAATCTAATAATTTTTTTTCTCAAATAAAAACTAGAATTAAATATAAATTATTGTATTGGTAGTAAATTAATCAAAAAATAAATGAATTACAAAAAATTAGGTAATACAGATATTAGTGTTAGCACAATTTCTCTTGGCACAATGACATGGGGCGAACAAAATACTCAAGACGAAGGTTTTGAACAAATGGATTATGCTTTAGATAAGGGTGTGAATTTTTGGGATACAGCTGAACTTTATTCCGTGCCACCAAAAGAAGAAACTTATGGTCATACTGAAATTATTATTGGAAATTGGTTTAAAAAATCGAATAAAAGAGACAAGGTTATTTTGGCTACAAAAGTAGCAGGACCCATGAGAGCTTACTTAAGAGGTGGTGGTAATAATTATGGAATAGAAAAAATAACTAAAGCTGTAAATGAGAGCTTAAAAAGACTACAGACAGATTATATCGACCTTTACCAGTTACATTGGCCAGAAAGGAATACAAACACTTTTGGAAGACTAGGTTATGAGCACAAAGAGATTGAGAATTGGAATAAATTTGAAGATGTGCTTGGAAACTTAAAAAGATTTGTAGATGATGGTAAAATAAGAGAAGTTGGATTATCAAATGAAACCCCTTGGGGAGTCTCAAAATTTTTAGATCTATCCAAGGAGAAAAATCTTCCTAGAATGATGTCAATACAAAATCCCTATAATTTATTAAATAGAGTCTACGAAGTTGGTCTTGCCGAGATATCAATAAGAGATCAAATAGGGCTTTTAGCCTATTCACCATTGGCTAGTGGATATTTGTCTGGAAAATATAGAAATAATCAAATGCCAAAAAATTCTAGAATAGATCTTGATCCAGATTTTTGGTCAAGGTATGCAAAACCAAATACAAATAAAGCAGTAGATGCATATTATGAAATAGCCAAAAAACATGGTCTTAATTTAGCTCAAATGTCATTAAAATTTTTAGAAATTCAACCCTTTGTAACATCTGTTATTATTGGAGCAACGACTATGGAGCAGTTGAAAACTGATATAGAAAGTGTAAATGTAAATTTAAAAGAAGAAATTATTAAAGAAATAAATGAAGTACAAAAAATTTATCCTAACCCATGTCCATAATTAAAAAATTTATACTTATAATTTTTATAACTAGCTTTACTAACCAAGTTAATGCTGAAGAAGTTAAAAAAATGGGAACCCACAAGGATTGGGAAACTTATGTAATAAATAATGAAAATGGTAAAGCTTGTTTTGCACAATCTAAACCTGTTCTTCAAGCTCCAAAATCTAATCCTAGAGATGCAAGATTGTTTATTACTTTTAGACCAGGTGAAAATATTGCTAACGAAATAAGTGTTACTGCTGGTTATGTATTTAATAATAAAAACTCTGTGATAGCAAAATCTGGAAAAAATAAATATAAATTTGATCTTATTCAAGATAATTTTGCCTGGATGTCAGATCCAAAAAATAAATTAGAGAGAAAAATGATCAAAACTATGAAAAAAGGTTCAAGAATTATGATAACAGGTCACAATCAAAATGGATCCCAGACAATTGATCACTATTCATTATTAGGCTTTACTAAAGCTTATAATGCTACCAAAGCAAACTGCGGCTAAAATAAATGAAATTAAAGAAAAAAATTGTACTTGCCTATTCTGGTGGGTTAGACACTTCTATTATACTAAAATGGCTCCAAGAAAACTATAATGCTGAAATTATTTGCTACACAGCTGATATAGGTCAAAAAATTGATAAAAAAAAAATTATAAGAAATGCAAAGAGATTAGGTGTTAAGAATATTATTATTGAAAATTTAAAAGATATTTTTGTTAAAGATTACATTTTTCCAATGCTTAGAGGTCACGCAATTTATGAAGGGATTTACTTGTTGGGAACTTCAATTGCGAGACCATTAATTGCGAAAAGACAGATTGCTACTGCAAAAAAATATGGTGCCTATGCAGTTTCTCATGGTTCGACTGGAAAAGGAAACGATCAAGTTAGATTTGAATTAGGTTATCATTACTTTGGTCCAAATGTAAAAATTATTGCTCCATGGAGAATATGGAAATTAAATTCAAGGACAGATTTAATTAAATATGCAACTAAAAATAATATTCCTATTCCTACAGATAAAAAGGGTGCGCCACCCTTCTCTATTGATGACAATTTATATCACACATCGACTGAAGGAAAAATTTTAGAGAACCCAAAAAATGCAGCTCCTGAGTTTCTTTTCCAAAGAACGATATCTCCTGAAAAAGCACCCAATAAATCTTCCTTTGTAACTATAGGGTTTAAACATGGAGACCCTATAAGTGTAAATGGTAAAAAATTATCACCCGGAAACTTATTAGAAAAGCTTAATAATGTTGCTGGTAAAAATGGAATAGGTAGGGTTGATTTAGTTGAGAATAGATTTATTGGAATTAAATCCAGAGGAGTTTATGAAACACCAGGTGGGACGTTGTTAATGCTAGCACACAGATCAATTGAGTCTGTTACTCTAGATAAAAAGACAATGCATAAAAAAGATGAGATAATGCCAAAATATGCAGAACTTATTTATAATGGTTATTGGTATTCAAAAAAAAGATTTGAACTTCAAAAAATTGTAGATCTTAAAAGAAATAAAGTAAATGGATCTATAAAACTTAAATTATACAAAGGGAATATAACTATAATATCTAGGCAAACAAAAAGTTCTGCTTATTCAATAAAAAAAGTTTCTTTTGAAGAAAACAAAACTTTTAATAAATCAAACATAGAAAAATTTATCAATTTTCATAAAAAACAATTAAAATAATTTAATATGAATTTTAAAGGCTCGAGAGATAAAGCTGTTGAAGAGTTGAATCAGTTCATCGAAAATAATCTTGTAGAATATTCTAAATTAAGAAATTTTGATTTTGGTCCACAAAAAAGAGATAATACCTCATGCTTATCACCCTATATAACCCATGGATTAATTAATGAAGTGGAAATTATTAATAAATCATTAAAGAAGTTTTCTTTTGTGAAGAATGAAAAATTCATTCAAGAGGTTCTATGGAGAGTTTATTGGAAGGGTTGGCTTGAATTAAGGCCTAACGTCTGGACAGACTACCTAGAGGAATTAAAAGATATTAAAAAAAACTTTATGAATAATAAAGATTACCTGGACGCTATAGAAGGCAAAACAAATATTGAGTGTTTTAATGAATGGGTAAATGAACTCAAAAAATTTAACTATCTTCATAATCATACAAGAATGTGGTTTGCTAGTATTTGGATTTTTACATTAAATTTGCCCTGGCAACTTGGTGCTGAGTTTTTTATGGAACATCTATTTGATGGAGATGCCGCATCTAACACTTTGGGCTGGAAGTGGGTTGCAGGAATTCAAACGCAAGGAAAAAATTATTTAGCTACGGAATGGAATATAAAAAAATTTACTAATAATAGATTTCAAAATATTAAAATAAATGAGAAAGCTTCACCAAAAATTGCTAAAAAAAATTACTCTATTGTAGAGAAAAGCTTTAGCAATCCTCATTTATTAGAGAATAAGATGTTATTAATATTTGATAACAATCTTTCGTTAGAGTTTACTAAATTTAATGACCATAACTTTAAAAAAATATTAATAATTTCAAATACAAATGAATTTCGACATATTCAACTAAGTAAAAATATACTAAATTTTAAAACTCTTTTAATTAACGATCAGCTAAATAGACTTAAGAAAAAATCTATTGCAGTAGAAGTAATTAAAATTAATGAGCTTAAAAATATTAAAGAACCAGTCTATGCGTTGTATCCAACAGTGGGAGAAAATTTAGATTACATAAACTCTAATCAATTAAAAAATATTCAATTTCTTTATCGAGAAATAGATCAATTCTCATGGCAATTTTGTAATAAGGGTTTCTTTAATTTTAAGAACTATATTCCTAAAATAATTAGTAAATTCAATTAAAAATAATTTAAGTTAAAAAAGATTTTAAACCATCCAATATATATTGGACACTTAATCCTGCTAGAATGATTGCTATTACTCTTGAAATTATATTAATTATTTTCTTATTAATTATTTTTGAAGATTTCGAAGCTATAAAAAAAATTGTAAAAGTTAAAAGTAAAACCAAAACTAATGCTAACATTCCTACAACTTGATTTGTAAAATTGTTTCCTATATCTGAAACAGAAACAATAACTGAAGTAATCCCAGCTGGCCCAGCTATTAAAGGTGTTGCCAAAGGAAATATACTTACTCTTTCAGAGTTATATTCAAGATCTTCTTCTTTTCTTTGTTGTCTTTTATCAAACAACATTTCCATAGAAATTAAAAATAAAATAATTCCTCCTGCAATTGTAAATGCAGGAAAAGATATATTTAGGTAATTTAACAAAGAGCTTCCAACAAGCGCAAAAAATAATAATATAATTCCTGCTATTGTTGTCGCACTAAAAGCAGTCTTAATTTTCTGCTTAGTATTCATATGTTGTGTTACAATTAAAAATAATGGTGTTGTACCTAAGGGATCAATAACAATGAAGTATAAAAAAAAAGTTTGAATAAAAATCTCAAGCATAAAAATGTTTACCATGCATATCTTATCTTCCTAGCTAAATTAGTCAAAAAATAGTAGAATAAGTTACTGTGGAAAAAATTATAAAAAATTTACAATTAGTTTTACTAAGTGTTATTTTAGTTAGTACAGTATTGGCTGTCGCGATTGAAATTAAAACAATGTTTAGTATCAAATCTGTAACTTTGGCAGATCTTCTTTTAATGTTTCTATATTTAGAAGTTTTGGCTATGGTTAGAGTTTTTTGGGGGCAACAATCCATAAGCATTACTTTACCTCTTTTAATAGCAATAACTGCTCTTGCTAGATTTATTATATTGCAAGGAAAAGAAATGGATCCATCTGCCTTGGTTTATGAAGCTTTAGCAATAGTCCTTATTGCTTCTGCAATCGTAATCCTAAGATTAAGACACAGTGAAAAATTAGGTCTTAAGCCTAAAAAAAAATCTAAATAATTTAATTTTAGTCTCTTAATAAAAATTAATTTTTTCTAGGGTCTTTGATGGTTTGAATTTTATCCAGTACTCCACTTAATTTTGCACTTATATAAATCACATATACAAAAACAAATCCTAATGCCATTGTCGTTAAAATTGTAAATATAGCTGTTAAAATTTTCGCTTCAAACCAATTTTCAACATCTGAGTTAGAATAATAAATAATATTCCAAAAAAGAAAAAAGAATATTTCATAAAATATTATAATTTTAAATACCGGGCGCATAATTAATAGTTCTTATACAGGTATTACATGTGAGTAGCTTGCTACAAATTGACTTTAAAAAAATTAGATAAAGTGATAAATAAGAAAATACCTAAATACCTTGCCAATTGATACTAGAATTAGAAACTCTGTAAATTTAGCCCTAAGTAAGCCTGCTACCAATGTTAGTGGGTCACCAATAATTGGAACCCATGCAAATAATAATGACCATTTACCAAATTTATTAAACCAGTGTGAAGATCTTTTGATCTGCTCATCTTTAAATAGAAACCATTTCATTGATGTGAGGTTTCTTGAATAAAATCCCAGAGTCCAATTAACAATAGAGCCCAAAATATTTCCTAGGCTTGCAACGATTAATAATAATAAATTATCATAATTTGATGATGCAATTAACCCTGCTAATGTGAGCTCAGATGAAAATGGTAAAATAGTTGCAGCTAAAAAAGATATTACAAATAAAGAAAAGTAAATCACTTAGAACACTTTTTAGAACAATACTTTACCTTATCCCAATTTAACTTCCATTTCTTACGCCAAACAAAAGGTCTTTTACAAACAGGACAAACCTTTGAAGGTAAGTTTTCTTTTTTCATTAAATTGTGTTTTGTTTAATAAATTTATCAGCTTCAGATAAAATCATTTTTTTTCTTTCATCTTTCATTTTATCAAAAACATAAACCATCATTGATAATCTGGGGTTCTTTAAAAAAAATTTTCTATTTCTATCTATAAATCTCCAGTACAAACCATCCATCGTATTGCACCATTCCCCTTTTTTAAAATCCATCATCTTCATAAAATAACTTGATCCACAGATGTATGGTTT
>JGI20159J14440_10001066_pt1 | contig 19990 bp, 26 predicted proteins | sample COG_09_FD_14440 | JGI IMG/M metagenome (IMG submission 14440) | reverse complement strand
AAGCTAATATCATAGAACTCAAACCAAGACATATTGTCTTAAGATTGAACTGAATTAATATTAAAAAAGATATTAAGCAAAGTATAAGAACATAGATCAATGATTGTTTGACAGAAATTTTACCACTAGCAATCGGTCTTTGTTTTGTTCTTTGCACTTTTTTATCAAAATCTCTGTCAACAATATCATTAAATACACAGCCAGCGCTCCTCATTAAAACTGAACCTAAAAAGAACAACAATAAATAGTATAAAAAAATATTTAAATTTTGATCAAAATTATAAGCATAGGAAAGCCCCCATGCACAAGGCCAAAATAAAAGCATAACACCTATAGGTTTGTTCAATCTTGTTAATTCTATAAAATTTTTAAAATGATACATGAAATATGACTTGTAAATATCAAACACTATCTACATAATCAATTTGATTCGATATGGATATAGATTATACAGTTGCAGCTTTAATGTTTCCAGCTATACCGCTAATGATGACCATGTATAGCAACAGGTACCACACTTTAAGTGCATTAATTAGAAAGTTGCACGACCAATATACTTTTGACAAACGCACACCCCCTGAATGGGAAAATCAACTACATGTTTTAAACAATAGAACAAATTTATTGAAATATACTATGGGATTTGCTGCTTTTGGTTTTCTTTTAAATATGTCAACAGTTTTAATGTTGTATTTAGATAGCGTTCACTTAGCTAGAATAATTTTTGCAGGATGTTGTTTGTGTATGATTGTTTCAATTTTTTTATTTCTTCAAGAAATAAGACTTTCTAATAAAGCGCTTAAATATCACTTAAGTGATATGGACTCTATGAAAAAAGATTTATAGTTTTATTTATTATCTAAGAGATTTTTTTTAAATAATGATATTCCACTATTTATTTTGTGATCGTAAGATTCTTTAAAAGTGCTTAATTGCCAACCTTCCATTCTTAAAGTTATTGTATTTAAATTTTTAAATTTCCATTCATCATTTGTATTTTCATCTTTCCATAATTTTTTTTCTTCATTTGTACGTGCACAACCATAACAGTAGCCTGTTATAGGGTCTGTCTTACAAATACTTATACACGGAGAAATAATTTTGTTACTCATCAGGGAACTAAAATAGCAGGACCAGTCAGTTTTCTTGCTTCTAAATCTTCATGCGCTTGTTTTGCATCAGCTAACTTATATTCTTTAGAAATCGTAATTTTAATTTTTCCAAATTTAACTTTTTCAAAAACTGCATCCGCTCCAGCTTGAAGTTCTTTTCTATTTGTAAAATATTGGCCAATTGAAGGTCTTGTTAAATATAAACCTTTAGGTTGAATATCTTTTGGAACATTTACTGGATCTAATGGTCCAGATGCATTTCCAAAACTTACCATCATTCCTCTTGTTTTAAGACAAGCCAACGATCCTTTAAATGTATTTTTTCCAACACCATCAAATACAGCTGGCACTCCATCATTATTAGTAATCTCCATAACTTTTTTAGCAAAATCATTTTTTGTATAATTTATGACATGGGCGTAACCATTTTCTTCTGCAATCTTAATTTTTTCATCTGAACCCACTGTTCCAATTACTTTCGCACCAATACTATTTGCCCACTGAGCAAATATTTGACCAACTCCGCCCGCTGCAGCATGAAATAAAACTGTTTCTCCTGCTTTAAGAATATATGTTTTACAAATTAAATAATTAACCGTTAAGCCTTTAGTCATTAAAGTAGCAGCTTGTTTGTATGAAATTCCATCTGGTACTTTTACAGCTATTTTAGTAGGAATAATTCTTTGATGTGAATATGCTCCCAAAGGTATTGAAGCATATGCAATATTATCACCTTTATTAAATTCTTTTACATTTGAACCAACCTCATCAACTTTACCGGCAGCTTCTAAACCAATTCCGCTTGGAAGTTTGAGAGGGTATAAACCTGATCTGTGATAGGTATCTATGTAATTTAATCCAATCGCATGGTTTGTAACTTTAATTTCATCTGGACCTGGAGAGCCTACATTTACATCTTGAAGTTCTAATACTTCAGGCCCACCATTTTTTGTAATAATTATCGATTTTGGCATTTTTTTAAGAAACGTACTTTAACTTTTAGTATTTAGCAAATGTTCCATTATTGTAGTCTTGAATAGCTTGAAGAATTTCAGCTTTTGTATTCATAACGAATGGTCCACCTCTCGCTATTGGCTCACCTATAGGCTTACCTGCAATAAATAAAAATTCAGAAGTTTTATTAGCTTTTGTAATTAATTTACTACCTCTCTCTAACAATATTAAATTTGAGTTTCCTGTTTTTTCATGACCTTGATCACCAATTTTTAATTCACCTTTTAACAAATATATAAAACTATTATGACCTTCAGGTACCTCACAACTAAACTCTTTTCCTTCATTTAATACTATGTGAAAATACGTTGGTTCAACGTTGTGATTTTTTTCAGGACCCTCAGCTTTTTCATATTTACCCGCAATTACTTTCACTATCTTTTCACTATCTTTATGAGCTCCTAATTCATTACCTTTAATATAAAGATACTCAGGTTTATTCTTTTTTAATTTAGCAGGCATATTAACCCAAAGTTGAAAGCCTAATAATTTTCCATTAGCCATAGCTGGCATTTCAGAGTGTATAATTCCTCTTCCAGTTTTCATCCACTGAACATCACCAGATGACATTATTCCCTTAGCTCCAGTGCTGTCTTCGTGTTCAAAATCACCTTTAAGCATGTAAGTTACTGTCTCTATTCCTCGATGAGGATGAGGAGGAAATCCTGCTATATAATCATCTTTGTTTTCTGAACCAAACTCATCCAACATTAAAAAAGGATCAATGTAATCTGCTTCNGGTGTTCCAATACTTCTTTTTAATTTAACACCAGCACCNTCTGATGTTTCAATCGCTTGTATTATCTTTTTAACTTCAATATTTTTCATATTCTTTATTTAGCGTTATGTGATCCATCGCACATAGGTGGATCTTTAGTTAGTTTACAAGTACAGAAAAAAACTTTTTTAGATTGTTCTGCTTTATATGTTAGCGGTCCAAATTCTGATCCATTATGTGAACCATCACAGAAAGGTTGTTTTGAACTTTTTCCGCAAGTACACCAGTAATAAGATTTACCCTCTACTACATCAACACCGATTGGCGCATCTCCTGCTCTTTCTGGTTTAGCCATTTTAATTCTCCTATTTTTTATTTGCTTATATCTATCAGAATTAAATAATATCTAAAAGTTGTTTTAAATTTTTAATTTCATTCTTAGGCTTATAATCAAGATTATCAAAAATATTATTATTCCTATTCACCCAAATCGAGCTGTAACCATAATTTCCACCACCAGATACATCCCAGGTGTTTGCACTTAAAAATGCAACTTCTTCTTTTTGTATCTTATATTTTTTAATTGGCATGTCATAGACTTTTGAGTCTGGTTTATAAATTCCAACCTCTTCAATTGAAAAAATATCATCAAATACATTTTTTAAATTATTGCTTTCAATTAATTCAGTGAGTAGAGAAGGTGTTCCATTCGAAAGAATACCAAGTTTATAATTTTTTTCTTTTAGCGTTTTTAAAACATCAGGCACCTCTTTAAAGGGTGAGAGCACTTTATAAAGGTTTAGTAATTCATTTTTCATTGAAGTATCTATATCAAACTTTTTCATTGATTTATCCAAACTATCTTCTGTCACTTGCCAGAAGTCTTTATGTCTATTCATTAAACTTCTAAGCCAAGTATATTCTAGCTGTGTAGTTCTCCAATAATTAGCAAAACCTTCCCACTTACCACCAATTTTATCTTTACATTTTTCAGCTGCTGAATTGACATCAAAAAGAGTGCCATATGCATCAAAAATTATTGCTTTAATATTTTTCATAACTTAAATTATATTAATGAGTAATATTAGATTATTCCACCCAGAAAATATAATTGAAAATACAACAGGCTTATTATCCAAAGAACATACTCATTATGTTGCAAATGTAATGAGGTTGAAAAGAGGTTCCAATTTAAATTTCTTCAATAAGGATGGTGAGTGGTTAAGTGAGATAATTTTTTTAGAAAGAGATAGAATTGAAGTAAAATTTTTAAACAAGGTAAAAGAATCTTCTAAACTATCAAATATTGAGTTAGCTATTTGCCTGGTAAAAAAAAGTCCCATGGAAATAATTTTACAAAAAGCTACAGAACTTGGTGTGAGTAAAATAATACCAATAGTATCAGAAAGAACTGAAGTGAAAGAGATCAACTTTGAAAGAGCAAATAAAATTGTGGTTGAAGCGACAGAGCAATCCAATCAATTAACACCACCTCAAATATCTGAAGTAACAAAGCTTAAAGATTTTTTAAAAAATTTAGATAGTTCTTCTAAATTATTATTTGCAGATGTTAATTCTAAAGATAACCTTAAGTCTAAAGTTCTTGAGGAGGCTAAAACATTATCAGTTCTAATTGGCCCTGAAGGAGATTTTTCGCCTTCAGAAAGAGAGCTGATCCTTGCAAATTCTCATGTTGTATCTTTTACAATATCCAAAAATATACTTAGGTCCGATACAGCTGTTATAAGCGCTATTTCATTGATAAATTTTATCAATAACTCTCATTAATTGTCGCATTAATTGAAATTGTGAAATTATTTAAAAGCTGTATAAAAACTTATGTTTAAAAAAATTTCTTATATATTTTTGACGCTTATGCCTGGATCAGTATTAGCCAATCAGCCAAGAGATTGGCAACTAGGTTTTCAAAAAGCGGCTTCTCAAGGAATGGAAGATATAGTTTGGTTTCATGATTATATGTTGCTGCCGATTATTACTGCGATAACAGTTTTTGTTTTATTTTTACTTTTATATACTTGTGTAAGATACAGAGCCTCTAGAAATAAAATAGCCTCAACAACAAGTCATAACACATTAGTTGAAGTTCTTTGGACTTTAATACCTTGCTTAATATTGATTGTGATGGCAGTTCCATCATTTAAAGTTTTATATTCTCAAGACACTATTCCAAAAGCAGATGTAACTATCAAAGCTATTGGATACCAATGGTACTGGGGATACGAATATCCGGATGAAAATATTATTTTTGACTCTTACATGGTTGATGAAAAAGATTTAAAGGAAAATCAACCTAGATTACTTACAGTCGATAATGAGATTTTTGTACCAGTTAATAAAGTGATAAAAGTAATGATCACTGCAAATGATGTTTTACATGCTTGGGCTTTACCTTCATTTGGAGTTAAGCGAGATGCAATACCAGGAAGAATTAATGAAACTTGGTTTAAAGCAGACAGAACTGGAACTTTTTATGGACAGTGTTCTGAATTATGCGGAATTAAACACGCGTTCATGCCAATTACAGTAAATGTTGTTTCAGAAAATGAATATAATCAGTGGTTAGAAGAAGCAAAAGTTAAATTTGCCAAAGAAGATTTAGATACTAATATTAAAATTGCAAAACAAATTAAGAAAATTAAATAATGTACGGACAAGCAACAGCAGACGGACACCACAGTAATCCAACAGGTTGGAAGAGATGGGCTTATTCAACTAACCACAAAGACATAGGAACAATGTATCTTATCTTTGCAATCATTGCTGGAATTATAGGATCATTATTTTCAGTAGTAATGAGAATGGAATTAATGCATCCGGGTGATGGAATACTTGGAGGAAATTATCATTTATACAACGTGCTTGTAACAGGACATGGATTGATAATGATATTTTTTATGGTAATGCCTGCAATGATCGGTGGATTTGGAAATTGGTTTGTGCCTATTATGATAGGTGCACCTGATATGGCTTTTCCAAGAATGAATAATATTTCTTTCTGGTTACTACCAGTTGCTTTTATTTTACTATTATCTTCAATTTTTGTAGATGGACCCCCAGGCGCACAAGGAGTTGGAGGGGGTTGGACAATCTATCCTCCATTATCATCAAAAACTGGTCAACCAGGTCCAGCAATGGATTTAGCTATTTTAGCTTTACACGTTGCAGGAGCTTCTTCAATTTTAGGAGCAATTAATTTTATTACAACAATATTAAATATGAGAACACCAGGAATGACATTACATAAAATGCCATTGTTCTCTTGGTCAATATTAGTAACTGCATTTTTACTTTTATTATCCTTACCAGTTTTAGCTGGAGCAATAACAATGCTCTTAACAGACCGAAACTTTGGAACCGCATTCTTTGAAGCACAAACTGGAGGAGATCCAGTTTTATTCCAACATTTATTTTGGTTCTTTGGGCATCCAGAGGTATACATATTAATTCTTCCAGGATTTGGAATGATTAGCCATATAGTTTCAACGTTTTCAAAGAAACCAGTATTTGGTTATTTAGGTATGGCTTATGCAATGGTAGCGATCGGAGTGGTTGGTTTTGTTGTTTGGGCGCACCACATGTACACAGTTGGATTAGATACTGACACAAAAGCATATTTTTTAGCTGCAACTATGATAATCGCAGTCCCAACAGGAATTAAAATTTTCTCTTGGATAGCTACAATGTGGGGAGGTTCAATAAGCTTTCAAACTCCGATGCTTTGGGCAATTGGATTTATCTTTCTTTTTACATTGGGTGGAGTTACAGGAGTAGTACTGGCTAATGCAGGTGTAGATACAGCCCTTCATGACACTTATTATGTAGTTGCACATTTTCATTACGTGCTTTCTCTAGGTGCGGTTTTTGCAATTTTTGCAGGATTTTATTATTGGTTTAGTAAAATGAGTGGCTATGAATATTCAGAGTTTTTAGGGAAACTCCATTTCTGGCTAACTTTTATAGGGGTTAACTTAATTTTCTTTCCACAACACTTTTTAGGCCTAGCTGGCATGCCAAGAAGATATGCAGATTATCCAGATGCATTTGCAGGTTGGAATTATATTTCTTCAATAGGTTCTTATATTTCTATTATTGGATTAGCAGTATTTTTATTAAATCTTCTATACGCTTTCATGAAAAAAAGAAAAGCAGAACAAAATCCATGGGGAGAAGGAGCTACAACTTTGGAATGGACCGTTTCTTCACCGCCACCGTTCCATACTTTTGAAGAGCTACCTAAAGTAAAATAAATTGAGTCAAACAATTACAAAACCCAGAAACACTAAACTTAGTTTAGCATTTAATCTTCAATCATTTTTTAATTTAATGAAACCAAGGGTTATGTCCCTTGTTTTATTTACATGTATGGTTGGACTTTTAATAGCTCCTACAAGTGTTGAATTTTCATCTTCACTAATTTCTTTACTTGCAGTCGCAATTGGTTCTGGAGCAGCTGGAGCATTAAATATGTGGTACGAGTCAGACCTAGATGCATTAATGAGCAGAACTTGTTTGAGGCCAATACCTACAGGAAAGATTAAAAAAAATCAGGCTTTATATTTTGGAATAGTTCTATCAGCAATTTCAATAATGATGCTAAGTTATTCAGCAAATTTAATTTCAGCAATACTTTTGGCATCTACTATTGGCTTTTATTTTTTTATTTATACAATTTGGTTAAAAAGAAAAACTCCACAAAATATTGTTATAGGAGGAGCAGCGGGAGCTTTACCACCTGTCATTGGCTGGACGATTGCAACAGGAAATATTTCAATAGAACCAATAATACTATTTTTAATTATATTTCTTTGGACACCATCACATTTTTGGGCATTAAGTTTGTACAAGTCAGGAGATTATAAAAAAGCTAAGATCCCAATGCTTCCAGTTATTTCTGGAACAAAAACCACTAAACTTAATATTTTAGTTTATGCTTTGGCCATGGCCCCAATAATAATTGCTCCGTATTTTTTTAATTTTGCTAGTTTGTTTTATTTAATAATCTGCTCTTCAATGACTGCTTATTATATTTATCTATGTTTTAATTTATTTAAAGCAAAAAACACGAAAATATCTAATATTATAGCTAGAAAAGTTTTTATTTATTCAATTTTTTATTTATTTTTTATTTTTTTAATAATACTTATTGATAATTTGATAATAAAAATATGATGAAAAAAAAAAAAAAAAATATTATTACTGCAATTGTTTTGGTTTTATTTATGATATTTTTATTTGCTTTAACGTTTTACAATATAGGTATCTATAATAGAGAAATATAATGAATATAAATAAAAAGAAACTCACACCTATAGTTTTAGTATCAATATTTTTTTTAATGTTAGGCTTATCTTTTGCAGCAGTCCCTTTATATGAATTATTTTGTAGGATAACAGGATTTGGTGGAACAACACAGAATGCTTCTAATAAGGCAATCCCTAAAATTGTAATAAATCAAGATTACAAAATGAGATTTGATACCAATATCAATGGAACACTAAACTGGAAGTTTAATTCTGAATTAAACACTTTAGATCTTAAGCCTGGTGAAGTTCATACAGTAAAATTTAATGTAGAAAACTCAGGTAATGAACCTTCTTCGGGAACAGCATCTTTTAATGTATCTCCATCACCATTTGGAATATATTTAAACAAAATAGGATGTTTTTGCTTTGAAAAACAAACACTTAAGAGTGGTGAAACTAAAGAATTTGTCCTTACATTTTTCTTGGATCCTCAAGTTGTAGATGATAATAAAACTAAAAATATAGCTGATGTGACATTATCGTTTACGTTTTTTTCATCAGACTATTTTAAAAAGGATAATTCATAACTATGTCTTCAGGCCAAAAAAAACATGGATTTCATTTAGTAGACCCTAGCCCTTGGCCTATCTATGTATCGTTTGCAACTTTAGTCCTTGCTTTTGGCGCTGTTTATTATTTCCATACAAAAACACTTTGGCTTTTATTAGTAGGATTTGCATTAGTAGTTTATGGAGCATTCATGTGGTGGAGAGATGTAATAGAGGAGGCTGAACACCAAGGTCACCATACTCCTGTTGTTCAGATCGGCCATAGATACGGTATGACACTTTTTATCGCATCAGAAGTAATGTTTTTTGTTGCTTGGTTCTGGGCATATTTTAATGCAAGCTTATTTCCAACTGAGGCAATAGGTGGAACTTGGCCGCCAGCCGATATTATAACTTTTGATCCTTGGGATATTCCATTAATTAATACTTTGATTCTTCTACTTTCTGGGACAACTGTTACTTGGGCGCACCATGCGATGTTAGAGAATGACAGAAAAGGATTAGTAAATGGTTTAATCGCCACAGTTTTCTTGGGTTTTATTTTTAGTTGTTTACAGGCTTATGAATATCATCATGCAACTTTTACAATTGATGGAAATATTTATGGTGCAACATTTTATATGGCAACTGGATTTCACGGATTTCACGTTATCGTAGGAACAATTTTTTTAGCAGTATGTTTATACAGATCTATGAAAGGTCATTCAAATTCAGAACATCATTTTGGCTTTGAAGCAGCAGCATGGTATTGGCATTTTGTTGACGTTGTTTGGTTATTCTTATTTGCTGCAGTTTATATCTGGGGAAGCTAAGTTCTAATTGAAAAACTTATTTCTATTTAAAATATTTGTTTTTTTATTTATCACTTTGTTTTGTGTACTTGGAACCTGGCAGCTATATCGTTTACAATGGAAGCAGGAGCTAATTAGCCAAATAAGTAAAGGCTTAGAATCAACTCCAATTAAATATTCTAAAAAAATTAACAGAAATTATCAAAGGGTAATTTTAACAGGCAAATATAATTTCAAAAATCAAATATACCTTTATAGTTTGAATGATAAAGGACAACCAGGATTTGATGTTGTAACTCCTTTTAAAACAGTTGGCAAAGAAAATGTATTAGTTAACAGAGGTTGGATAAAAAAAGAATTTAAAAATAGTCTTGATATAAATATTTTATCTAAAAATATTACAGGCATGTTAAGACAGGCTAATAGAAAAAATTTTTTCACACCTGATAATGACATAAATAAAAATATTTGGTTTTCAATAAATTTAGAGGATGTTCAGAAAATTACAGGTAAAAAATTCAATAAATTTATTGTTTATTTAGAAGATCAAAATACTAATATGCCTAAACCTAAAAAAATAACAGTTGATGTGCCAAACAATCACCTTAAATATGCTATAACATGGTATTCAATATCAATATCAATATTGTTTTATTATTTGTATTTTAGAAAGAAAAAATGAAATATTTTAGCACAAGAAATAAGTCCTTAGAATTTAGCTTTAAAGATATATTTTTAAGAGGTTTAGCACCTGACGGTGGCTTATTTTTACCATCTGAAATAAAAAAATATAGCCAAGGCGAGCTTAAAAGTTTAAGCAAATTATCTTATGTAAATTTAGCTACTGAAATTATATTCAATTTTTGTAAAGAAAATATAACAAAGGAACAACTTAAAGCTCTTATAGAAAAGGCTTACAGTAACTTTAAGACTAAAGAAGTTGTTGAATTAAAAAAAGTAGGAAATTATAATCTTCTCGAATTGTACCATGGGCCTACTTTAGCTTTTAAAGATATAGCCATGCAAGTAATAGGTAATATGTATGATTTCCTAAAAGTATCTAGAGAAAAAGTTGTTAATATCATAGTAGCAACATCTGGAGATACTGGTTCAGCCGCTATATCTGCATTAAATAACAGAAAGAATATTAACGTATTTGTTTTACATCCACACAATAAAATTTCAAATATTCAAAGAAAAATAATGACTACAATTGGGTCAAATAATATTTTTAATATTGCAATCGAAGGATCATTCGATGACTGTCAAAAAATTGTAAAAGACATGTTCAATGATAATGAGTTTAGAGAAAAAATAAATATGTCAGGTGTTAATTCAATTAACTGGGCAAGAATTATTTGCCAAATTGTTTATTATTTCTATGCAGCTTTTAAAATTGGTAAGCAGAATATAAGTTTTTCTGTTCCTACTGGTAATTTTGGAGATGTTTATGCAGGTTATGTAGCCAAAAAAATGGGCTTACCAATAGACAAGCTAATAGTTGCTACTAATGAGAATGATATTTTGCAAAGAGCAATTAATACAGGCGAGTATAAGCCTGATAGAGTTAAACCTTCTTTATCACCTAGTATGGATATCCAAGTATCAAGTAATTTCGAAAGACTGCTTTTTGATATTCTTAAAGGAGATGACAAAAAAGTGGTTACATTGATGAATGATTTAAAAACAAAAGGTTTTTTTAAGTTAGATAAAGAGTCGATTAAGATTATCCAAAAAGATTTTTGCGCTGAAACAATTAATGATGAAGAAACTTTAGCTATAATAAAAAATTTTAATCTAGAGTCAAAGTTTGTATTGGACCCACATACAGCAACAGCTTTTGGAGCAGTAAAAAAAAATAGCAGTGTTTCTGAAACCATTATTCTAGGAACAGCACATCCTTATAAATTCTTAGAGACAGTAACAAAAGCAACTGGTATAGAAATTAAAGCGCCATCACAGATGTCAAATATAGTAGATAAAGAAGAGAGATTTGATATAATTGATAATAATACTTCAAAAATTAAAAAATATATTTTAGAAAAAACAATATGAAAATTAAAGAAGGCGAGAAATTACCTTTATCAGAGTTTTTTTATTTAGACAGCAATGGTTCTCAAAAAATCAAAAGTACTGACTTATTTGAAAATCAAAAAACTATCATAATTGGAGTTCCTGGTGCATTTACAAAAGTTTGTTCAGCTGTGCATTTACCTGGGTATATAAAAAATTTTGAAACTGCAAAGAAAAAAGGTGTGACTAAAATTATTTGTGTTTCAGTAAATGATCCTAACGTGATGAAAGCGTGGGGAGAAAGTCAAAAAGTGGAAGATAAAATTTTTATGGCTGCGGATCCTTATTGTGAGTTTACTAAGTTAATAGGTGCAGAAATAGATAGAACTGAAAAAGGTTTAGGAATAAGATCAGCAAGGTACACAATGTTGGTTGATCATAATGTAGTACAGATTATTAAAGAAGAAGCAGACACTGGAATATGTGAAATTTCGGCAGCAGAAAATTTTATAAAAAGTATCTAATTTTTAATTGCCTCAGTAGCAAGTTCATCCGCTAAGTTATTATATCTATTATTTGAATGTCCTTTAACCCATTTCCATAGAACTTTGTTTTTTTGGCATAATTCATTTAGTTTTATCCAAAGGTCTTTATTTTTTACTGTTTTTTTATTCGAACTTTTCCAGCCATTCTTCTCCCATTTTTTTATCCATTCAGTAATGCCATTTTTAACATAAGTAGAATCAGTAAATATTACTATATCGGATTTTGATTTGATTTTTTTTAAAGCCATTATTGGAGCCATTAGCTCCATACGATTATTTGTAGTATCTTTTATTTTACCTGAAATATTTTGTTGCTTTTTTTTTTCATCAATAATCACCGCTCCCCAACCTCCTGGACCAGGGTTTCCAGAACAAGCACCGTCTGTATAAATTATATATTTCATTAAAAAAAATAATCCTCAAAATTTTTAGAATTTTTATGAAATTCAAGTCTTTTAAGATATTCAATTGGATCTTTAGCTTTTACAATGGCGCCTTCAACAGTATTTAAAGCATCAAAAACTCTTGTAAGCAAAAATCTTAAAGCAGCACCTTGAGAAAGTGTTTTGATATTCATCTTTTCATTCTCTGTTAACTTTCTGATTGAACTATAGCCGTCAATAAAATTTTTGGCTTTGGTAATATTAAAACTTAAATTATTTTGATATCCATCAAAACATAAAGCGTTAAAGCAAATTGCAATTTCAAATGCATAGTAATCATTACAAGAAAAATAAAAATCTATGAAACCTCTAAATTTATCATTCTGAAAAAAAATATTATCATTAAATAAATCAGCGTGAATTATTCCAGAAGGTAGGTTTTTTGGCCAATTTTTTTCCACATCTTTCAGATTTATTTCAATTAATTCTGGGAGATCGGGATGTATTTTTGAGCATTCATCCTTAACTGAATTAAATAATTTTCTCCACGAATTGATGGATAGGTCATTTTTTCTTGTGATATCAAATTTTTTTGTAATTTCGTGTAATTTTGCAACTTCTGTACCTACTGATTTACAATTTTGTGGAGATAATGTTTGCTTTGCTTGTCCTTCAAGAAAAGTAACAATCATCATTTTTTTATCATTGTAATCAGTTATTGCCTCTTTTTCATTATTAATAACTGGAGTAGGGCATTTAAAATCAGCCTTATTCAAACCAGTCATTAGTTTAGAAAAAAAAGGAAGATCTTCAGGTTTAACTCTTTTCTCGTATACTGTTAAGATATATTTTTTTTGGTCTACTAGTAGAAAATAATTTGTGTTTTCTATACCTTCTTGAATTCCTTTATAAGAATTTAATTTTCCAATAGAATAATTTGACAGAATTTCTTCAATATTATCTTTAGTTAACTTTGTATATACTGCCATTTAATTTAGCTCTTTAGGTAATTTAAAGATTACTTTTTCTTCAGCTACAACAACTTCTTCAATAGATACAGTTCGATCTATTTTTACTTTATTAATTAAATCTTGAACTAATTCCTCTGGAGCCGAAGCCCCTGAAGATATGCCAATTGTTTTTGAAAGTTCAATATCTTTAAAGGGAATTTCTTTTTCAAAATACATAAGTTGTGAGTTTCGGCATCCTGCTTTTTTTGCTACCTCAACTAATCTAACAGAATTTGATGAATTTCTACTTCCAACAATAAAAAACATATCACATTTCGGTGCCATCATTTTAACTGCCAGCTGTCTATTTGTTGTGGCATAACAAATATCTTCTTTGATAGGTGCTTTAATATTTGGAAATTTGACTACTAAACAATTTATGATTTCAGCGGTATCATCAACAGATAAAGTTGTTTGAGTTATGTAAGCGATTGGTTTTGTAAAATTATTTTTGGTTAAATTTTGGGCATCTTCCATTGTTTCAACTAGTTTAATTGAGCCTTCAGGTAGTTGACCCATTGTTCCAATAACTTCAGGGTGATTATTATGACCAATTAAAATTATGTCATAACCTTTTTTATAAAGTTGTTCAGACTCTCTATGAACTTTGGATACTAATGGACAAGTAGCATCTAAAAAAGATAATTTTTTTACTTTTGCATCCATTGGTACACTTTTTGGGACTCCATGCGCAGAAAAAATCACAGGTCTGCTTCTATCTTTAATATCAATTAGTTCATCTATAAATATGGCTCCTTTTTTTTTTAAACCTTCTACGACTTGTTTGTTATGTACAATTTCATGTCTAACATACACAGGTGCACCATATTTTTTTAATGATTTGTCTACAATTTCAATAGCTCTTTTTACACCAGCGCAAAATCCTCTTGGTGATGCTAAGTAAATTTTAAGTTCTTTTTTCATTTTTTTCTAAAAGGTATTCAAGTAATATATGCGGAAATGTTAATGACGCCAAACCAATAAAAATTACCTTATAAATAGCCTCATCGAGCTTATAAAAATTATTTAAAAAATATATAGCGATTAAAAATACTATACCAGTAAGGAAAGTTAGAGGAACTGCTTTACTAATGAATTTTTTAAGCCCCACTTTAAAAAATTTATCTAATTCAAAAATTAAGCTAATGGAGTGTCTTATCGAATGAAGGAAACAAAAATACAGAGTGAAAGCTAATACAGGTGTTAAAAAAAAATTAAGGATTATCAATGATAAAAAATCCATAATCATTAGTGCTTTAATATCAGCATTTTTTTGGTTTGAGATATATATAGATGATAAAAAACTTAAAAATAGAAATGCCACTAAAAATTGATTACTAAAAATTGGAGTTTCAAAAACATAAAAATTTAAAGTTTTAAATATAGTGTTCGTAGCATCTCTTTGAAATAACAATGGAGCAATAATTACAGATGATCCTTTTAAAAAAAATAAAATTTCTGACATAAAAAATTTTTTTTTAAAAGAAAAAACTGTATCTTCTTTTCCAAAATGAAAAGCTGCAACAATTAAGAATAACAATAAAATAGTATTGGGTAACATTAACCACAAAATTATAATTGAAAGAGAAATTATCAGATAAATAAAATAAAAAAGAGCGCTTGACTTATACCCAAATAATTTTAAAAGTCTTTTTCCTTTTATATTATCTAGAGATCCGTGAGAAATTCCAATAATCAATATTGTAAATAAACAAAGTATTATTGGCTCTTGATTAAGCATTAGATAAAAAGGACTTATCAAAATACATAGATTAAAAAATATAATTGAGTGTTTAAAATTAATATCGTTCATTGATTAAATAGCGCTTTTATAAAGATTAATTTAGGCATTTTGCTTATAATATTCATATCTTCTAAAATATTACTTTTGTTTGATAGAAATTTTATAACTGTGTTAGGTGAACATTTAAATAATCTATAAAAAATATTTGGCATTTTTTCTGGATTGTTTCTAAGAACTTTTAAAAAAATATTATCAAGAAATTTATATTTTTGCCCTAAATTGTATTTTTCAACTTCATTTATTTTATCAATATTTTTTAAAATATATTTACTATGTTCTTGAATATTCAAAAAAGTGTAACCTGTACTCAACCTGGTCATTCCTCCTGCAGAACCAATATTAATTATTTTACTATTTTTTTCTATAGACGGGTAAAATAAAGGTATTGCTCCTTTTTCTATAAATTTAATTTTATAATTTTTTACTCTTAAATTGTGCTTAATATAATTTTCTAGCTGAAGATCATAATCCATAAGATTTTGATCTTCTAAATCTGACAGCCAAGTCGTTTCAATTAACGCTTTGTTCTTATTAAAGGGCAAGGTATAAAAAAAATGAACATTGTTTTTTTGATCACAGTTAAAATCCATTAAACTCAAAATTTCATCATCAAAAATATCTTTAGATGTTTCTATTTCAACACCTTGAAAATGTTGCCATAATTTAGATTTATCAAACTTGTCTTCAAAAACACTATTAAAAACGATGGAGTTTTTAGAATTTATTTCATTTAGATTTTTGAAAAAACTTATATTTGAATTGGACATAAGTTTTGAATTAATTTTTTTATAAAACTTTCCACTATCGATACTTTGATAAGGAAATTTTTTTGTACTTAATTGATGAGAATTTTCTGAGGTGTTAATTGTAAAATTATTCCAACTTTTAATTATGCAGTCTTCGAAATTATGATCAAAAACTTTCCAAAAAGACCAAGTTTTATCTCTTTTGTATTCTTTTCGAGATTCTATGATAGCAAGCGTTTTATCCTTTAATTTATTGTTAATCTCAAGNTCATAAGCTAAAGATAAACCAGCACACCCACCTCCAATAATGATATAATCAAATTCTTTCATTTAAATTAATTTCTTTCTCCAAAATACTATGACTTATATGATTATCGTAATTTATTTTTTTAACAAACAATAATTTTATAAAGTCGTAAATAGACAAAAAAGTTTCAATAATTTTTCTAAAAATAGAAACATATATCTTTCCTGCTTTATTATAATTTTCAGTACTTTTTTGCTTAAGAATAAAATGACCAATTTTTTTATAAACACGTCTTGCGACAATAACAGAAAATCTTGATCTCAAAGGTATAGCACTCATAGAATTAAAAGATTTTTGATAAAAGATTTCAGACTCTTTAATTGTTTCTTTAATATAAAAAAAATCAGAATCTATATATTTCCGATCACGTTTTTTATCTTCAATTACATCTCGTGAAATATTGGTTAATTGCATTGCTATGCCAAGATCAATTGCACCTTTGAGCGCTTCTTTATTTTCTACTTTTAATATTTTTGACATCATTAAACCAACAGTACCTGCAACTCTATAAGAATATACTAACAAATCTTTTTTTGATTTAATTCGAACTTTCTCTTCTAGATCCGTTTCTACACCATCAAATAAATCAATTACAACTTTTTTAGAAATATTCTCACTATCAATAATTGAGTGCATTTCCTCAATGATTGGATTATCAAAATTTTTATTTAAAAAATCTTTTTTAAATGCTGAGAAGTTATTTTTTTTAATATTTAATTTATTAGTGTCATCAGCTATATCATCTAATGTTCTACAAAAATTATATAAAGATGAACATTTTTGAGATATTTCTCTAGATAAGAAAAAACTAGCCCAGTAAAAAGTTTTTGCGTGTTTTTCTAATAAATTATGATTCATTTAAACAGTCTATCTAGTACTTTTGCAGAAGAAAGAACGCCCGGCATACCAGCACCTGGATGTGTTCCAGCACCAACAAAATATAAATTTTCAAATATTTCAGATTGATTATGAAATCTAAAATATGCAGATTGTGAAAATTTTGGCTGAATGGAAAAACCAGAGCCGTGAAGAGTTGCTAAATCTTTTTCAAAATAATCTGGTGTTAAATAAAAATCACTTACTACATTTTCTTTAATTCCAGGTAAGATTGATTTGTCCATTTTATCCAGAACTAAATCTTTAAATTTATTCCCCTCATTTTCCCAATTTATTTTTGATAAATTATTAGGCACTGGAACAAGAACATAGAAAGCATCTTGACCATCTGGTGCCATGTTAGGATCTGTAGCAGATGGTCGATGTAAATAATAACTAATATCTTCAGAAAGAATTTTTTTTTCAAAAATCTTATTTAAATGTTTTTTATAAGATTTTCCAAAATAAATTGTATGGTGAGCTACGTCATCATACTTTTTTTTAGAACCAAAATAGTAAACAAATAGACCCATAGAGTAATCCATTCTTTTCATTTTTTGCTTAAATAAAAAATTATAATTATTTTTTAATTTGATTAAATTTTTGTAAACATTAGGTGGATCAGAATTACAAATTATATAATCACAATTTATAATCATTGAGTTATTGATCTTGATAGCTTTTACATCTTTTTTTTTAGTTAAAATTTCTGTTACTTCTGCGTCTTTAATTATTTTTATATTTTCTTCTTCCATTAATTTTTCTAATGCTTGCACAACACTTCCAGTACCACCCATTGAATAATGAATACCCCATTTCTTTTCCAAAAATAAAATAAGAGTATAAATTGAAGTTGTGCTAAAAGGGTTTCCTCCCACTAATAAAGGATGCATGCTAAATACCCTTCTCAATTTTTCATTAGATATATAATTTGAGACTAAGCTATATACTGATTTATAACTTTTTAACTTTAATAAAGCAGGAACTTGCTTCAACATAAAAACTAGATTATTGAATGGTCTATCTGATAAGTCAGTAAAACCTTTATCAAAAATTTTTTGAGTAAAATTCACTAGTTTTTTGTATCCATCGTAATCTTTTGAGGAAAATTTTTTTATTTGTTCTTCCATAGATTTATCGTCCCCATTGTAATCAAAATTTTCACCATCACTAAATACAAAACGATACCATAAATCTAGAGGAACAATTTTTACGTAATCAGAAATTTTTTTATTAAATAAAGAAAACAGTTCTTCGAACAGATAAGGTGCTGTTATTACAGTCGGGCCACCATCATATATAAATTTATCTTTTTTAAATACCCTTGCTCGCCCACCAAGATCTGGATGTTTTTCCACCAACGTTACAGCATAACCTTTGGCACGCATTCTTAAAGCTGCTGCCATTCCACCAAATCCTGAACCAATAACTATTATTTTTTTTGCCATTATTATTATGGCCTATTCTAACTAGATTTTTTCTGAAGTGCTAATTTTGTTTCTTCAATACTAGATAAATAGATTTTATCTAATTTGCTTTTATCAATAGAATTTTTTAGAAGTTTTTCCACGGACTCAATCGCTATTTTAACTGATGTATTTTTGATATCTTTAAGGGCTTGGCTTTTCATTTGTTTAATTCTTTCTTCAGCGTTTCTTTTTCTATTTTCCATTGAACTATGAAATTCTTCATTTGTTCTAATGATATTTTTTTCAGATTCTTCGTTAGCTTTATCTATCATTAATTTTACCTCAGACTTTGAATTACTAATTCTTTTTTCATGCTCAGTTAAAATATCTTTCGCTTCTTCCTTTAGGTTTTCCGCTTCATTTATCTGATTTTTAATTTTTAAAATACTTTCTTCTAATATACCTTTTATTTTTTGAGGTATTTTAAAATAGATTAAAACACCTAAAAATATAAAGAAAGAGATAGCAACCCAGAATGCAGCATCTATTATCATAAATATTTACCTATACTTTCTTTGGAAACATCTTCAACGACAGCTGTAACACTGCTCTCATTGAGACTATCTCCTGACATTTTTTCGATAATGTTTGAGGCAATTTCTTTAGAAATAATATTTATAGAATTAATTGAATTTTTCTTAAGATCTAAAATTTCTTTTTGTGCCTTTAATATTTCAGTTTCTATTTCTTTTTCCATGATCTCTTTTTTAATTTGAATATCTTTTTCTAATTTACTTTTAGACTCAAATAAAATTTTTATAACTTCTTTCTTAGAATTTTCTAAAATGACCTCGTATTCTTTAAGCTTTTTTTCTGACAAACTTTTAAGATTATTAGCTTCATCCAAATCTTCTTTGATTTTATTATCTCTATCGTCCAAATTTTTTTTAATCTTTGGCAAATAAAATTTTGCAATTGATATGTACAAAATTGAAAATACTAAAATTAACCAAAAAGCCTGTGAGGCCCAATAGGTTGGATCCAGCTGAGGCATACCTGCCTCAGCCGCAAACAAATTAGTACTAATCATCGATATGACAAGTGTTAAACTAAAATAACGCTTCATATATGTTTATTTAAAATGCAAATAAAATAATTAACGCTACAACAAGTCCAAATAATCCAGTTGCCTCAGCTAAAGCAAAACCTAAAAGTAAATTAGGGAATTGTTTTTGTGCTGCAGATGGATTTCTCATAGCTCCAGATAGGTAGTTACCGAAAATAATTCCAATACCTACACCAGCTCCAGCTAATGCGATTGCTGCAAGACCTGCTCCAATCATTTTTGCCGCTTCTAACTCCATTTTTCCTCCTTTATTAATTAATGATGTAAATTTAATGCATCATTTAAATAGATGCAGGTTAATAT
>JGI20159J14440_10001043_pt1 | contig 20196 bp, 20 predicted proteins | sample COG_09_FD_14440 | JGI IMG/M metagenome (IMG submission 14440) | reverse complement strand
TACGCTCTCTAATTTTAAACATCTCGTCTTGTAAACTTTGAATATTAAAGTTTTTTAAGTTTAAGAATGCTTCATCAATAGAATATATTTCTATGTTAGGAATAAAATAATTTAATACACTCATTACTCTAGAAGACATATCTCCATATAAAGTGTAATTTGAAGAATAAGTAAAAATCTTATTTTGTTTTATAAGTGTTTTGTATAGATGNAATGGAGCACCCATAGGAATTCCTATGGCTTTTGCTTCGTTAGATCTGGCAATAATACATCCATCATTATTCGACAGCACTACAACAGGCTTACCTCTTAATGACGGGTTAAATACTCTTTCACAAGAAACATAAAAATTATTACAATCTACTAAACCATACATNTCATAGGCAATGAACAGAACTTGTTACTACGCCCCAAATTTCCATATTCATATCGTCTCTAATCTCAATTGGTTGATATAAATCATTTTCTGGCATCAATATAATTTTATTGGATTGTTTATATAATCTTTTAACCGTCATTTGCCCATCTAAAACAGCAATAATCACTTTTCCATGTGATGGTTTAACACTTCTATCTACAACTAAAATATCATTATCATTAATTCCCGCATTAATCATTGAGTCACCATTAACACGTACAAAAAATGTTGTAGCCGGACGCTTGATTAAATAAGTATTTAAATCTAAGGTTTTTTCTAAATTATCATCTGCAGGAGACGGGAAACCTGCCGAAACCTTTGAACTATACAGGGGAAATTTTTGAGATCTACTTAGACATGGTTTAAATACTTCTAATTTAGAAGGCATTATGTAATGGCCATTTTGAGCTAATATTCGCTTAGTTATTTCTAAATTCATTATTTCCTCTACTCCAAAAATATTTTGTTCATGTTTTGTTCTCTTATATATTGAATATAAAGTCAACTGTTAAAAGTGAAAATTAATGTGTTTTACCGAAAGCGCCTGGCTTCACACCATAATCGACGGCAACGCCATAACTAGGATCATCATCAGCATCTACAATTAATTGTCCTGCTTTTCGTAAAAGCGAATGACAATCTGTTGATAAATGCCTCAATTGTAAATGTTTCTTTCTTTTTTTATATTTAACAGCAAGGTCTTCTATTGCTTGAAGAGCTGATTGATCTACAATACGGCTGTTTATAAAGTCAACGATAACAATATCAGTATCGGTATCTAAGTTAAATATTTCTGAAAACCCTTGAACAGAACCAAAGAATAACGGTCCTTCTATATAATAGATGGTATTACCATCATCGTCTACTTTAACGTTTCCTCTGATACGAACTGCATTATTCCAAGCATAAGCAAGAGCTGAGACAATAACTCCACATATAACGGCTATAGCTAAATCATAAATAACAGTAACCGCAGTTACGATTAACATTACAACAACATCTGTCATTGGAATACGCCTAATAACCATAATACTCTGCCAAGCAAAAGTACCTATAACTACCATAAACATAACGCCTACTAATGCGGCTAATGGAATTTGTTCAATAAGCGAAGAACCAACTACAATAAATAGAAGTAAGAATAAAGATGCTGAAATTCCAGATATCCTTGTACGTCCTCCAGACTTTACATTAATCATTGATTGACCAATCATGGCACAACCACCCATACCACTAAAAAATCCAGTTACAGTATTCGCAATACCCTGTGCCACACACTCTTGAGATGCACCACCAATCTTTCCCGTAATATCACCAACTAAGTTAAGAGTTAGTAAACTTTCAATTAAACCAATAGTTGCCAAAATTAGAGCATATGGCAATATTATTATAAATGTCTCAGTATTAAGAGGAACTAAAGGGATATGAAACGTTGGCAACCCTCCTTTAATAGAAGCTAAATCACTGACACGCGGAACATCAATATCCAACGATATTACAAGTGTAGCTACAAAAAGTATACCAGCCAGAGGCGCTGGAATAATAGTGGTTATCTTAGGCATAACCCATATCACTACCATAGTTGTAATAACAAGTAGAAGCATAACAAGTAAGGTTTGGCCTTCCATCCATTGCCTACTATCAGACAAGTCTGTTGTTTGAAATTGGGACATTTGAGCTAAAAAAATAACAATTGCTAAACCGTTCACAAAGCCAAGCATCACGGGATAAGGGACTAATCTGATAAATTTTCCTAACCTTAAAAAGGCAGCTGTAATTTGGAAAATACCCATTAATACTACTGTTGCAAATAAATACTCAACACCGTGCAGAGAAACTAACGCAACCATTACAACAGCCAACGCACCCGTCGCTCCAGAAATCATACCAGGCCTACCTCCTATTAAAGCAGTAATCAACCCAACTATGAATGCTGCATATAAACCGACTAAGGGGTGTACGCCAGCAACAAAGGAAAAGGATACAGCTTCAGGCACTAATGCCAATGCAACAGTTAAACCTGCCAAAATTTCTGTTTTGAATTTTAAGAGTGATGAAAACTTTAAATTAGAAAATTGTAATTCGGAATCTGATATTTTTTGTGATAACTCTTTAAATATTTTTTGCATAATCAAAACCTAATTTATTAATCTTAAGACGAACCTTTGTAGTTAGGTTAATTATATCAAAATTTTAACCATTAACGTAATTTAAGAATTGGATCACAATTATATTTTTATTAAATCTTAAGAGTCTTTATGTCTCTCAAGCAAATTTTCTAAGTCATGATCTACTTGCTCATCAAACCCATGTCGAGCAGAAAAGAATACTAAAGACATTAAGCCGGCACCTAATAATATAGTAAAAAAAGCACCTACGAAAATAGCAACTAAACCATTATAACTAATTTGGACATCCGACATTTGCAGCCATAAATTGATTGCAAAAACAGTTATGATTACAAGAGCACATGATGCAATAACAATAAGTAATAAAATATTTTTCATAATTTAAGTATATATTAATAAACCGTGAATAAGTCCATTATTATCTAAGCGGCAACTCTGATTTCACTAACTGCTCCCAATACGTAACACCTAACGGCAAAATATTATCATTAAAATCATACTTTGTATTATGAAGCATACAACCTGATTTTCCTTCACCTGCTCCCAACCAAATATATGACCCTGGAATTTTTTCTAACATGTAAGCAAAATCTTCTGCGCCCATAGATGGCGCCATGTTAGTTTTTACAGAACCGGGTCCAAATATACTCGAAGTAACTTCAATTGCTTTTTCACTACATTCAATGTTATTAACCGTAACAGGATAACCTTTGATAACTGAAACGTCTGCTGTACAACCATAGGCCAATGCTGTCGCTCTACATATCTCTTTGAATTGTTTATGGACATTTATTCTAGTAGCAGAATTAACTGTTCTAATGGTGCCTATAAAATCTGTGACTTGAGGTATTATATTAAACCCAGATCCTGCATTGATTTGAGTTACTGAAACAACAACAGCGTCTAGTGGATTTTGTTTACGCGAAACTATTTGCTGTAAGGCTTGAACAATAGCTGTAGTTGCTAAAACAGGATCGTTTGTTGCTTGAGGCATAGCAGCATGACCACCATTACCTTTTACAGTAACCTCAAATCTGTCTGCAGCAGCCATTACAGAACCTTTATGTACAGCCACGTTACCTTCATCCATTCCTGGCCAATTATGCATTCCCCACACACTATCCATGGGAAATTGTTCGAACAATCCATCTTCTATCATAGCCAAACCTCCACCTCCACCTTCTTCAGCAGGTTGGAATATAAAATAAACAGTGCCATCAAAATTATTTTTTGACGCCAACAACTTAGCGGCGCCAAGCAACATGGCTGTATGCCCATCATGCCCGCATGCATGCATTCGTCCCTCAAATTTAGATTTGTAAGAAAAGTTATTTTCTTCTGTCATGGGCAAAGCATCCATATCAGCCCTTAAGCCAATAGCTTTATTACCTCCACCACCTAAATTAGCTTCTAGGCCTTTTAGAATTCCAACAACTCCAGTGCCTCCTAAACCTCTATGAACCTCTAAACCAAAAGATTGTAATTTTTTTGCTACAAAATCTGAAGTCCATTTTTCTTCATATCCAAGTTCTGGGTGAGCATGCAACTCATGTCTCCAAGTTTTAATTTCAGGAATAATATTTAAAATTTCGTTGGATACTTTCATATGATGCTCCTCATAAATGACTTTTAAGAGACAAGGTCAACTTTCTAATCATTAGTCTATCGTGATAGTAGTTAATATGCTAATTTATAAGAACTTAACTTTATCTTCTACAAATAAATTGAATAATTATTGTTTTTGGAGCCTAGAAATATGAAATGGATTAATAATATTTTGCCTGAAACAAACTTACAGAAATTTATTTTTATTTTTCTACCTTTTGCGTGTGGGTATTTTTTATCTTATCTTTATAGATCTACAAATGCTGTCTTAGCACCCTACTTAAGTAATGATTTAAACTTAAATGCAGAACAGCTTGGGTTAATTACATCCGCTTATTTTTTAACATTTGGCTTATTTCAATTACCCCTAGGGGTTTTACTTGACAAATTTGGCGCTAGAAAAGTTCAAAGCATTCTTTTTTTAATAGCTGCTATAGGAGCTATATTATTTAGTTTAGGAAACGGTGTTTGGTCACTTGTTACGGCACGTGGATTGATTGGGTTAGGTGTTTCAGGTGCTTTAATGGCCGCTTTTAAAGCCTTTGCTGTTTGGTTTCCTAAAGAAAGACTTCCACTTTTAATAGGATTGTTTATGTCTGCAGGGGGTATGGGTGCTATTGTAGCATCAACACCTTTAGAAATGGCTTTGCAAATAACTGATTGGAGAGGTGTTTATCTATTCATTGGAATAGTTACAATTTTTGTTGGAATATTAATTTTTTTTGTAGTTCCAGAAAAACAAGAAAATAACTATAATGAAAAACCTTTACCAGTTCTTAAAGTATTAAAGCACATTTATACTAGTTATGCTTTTTGGAGAATAGGTCCATTGTCTGGAATTGCTGGAGGTACTGGGCTTGCAATATTGGGATTATGGGCTGGACCCTGGCTTTCAGATATAGGTAAATTTAATAAAAACGAAATTGCCAATATTCTCTTTATTTCAACAATAATGATGACAATTGGAACCACCTCTTTAGGAATAATTACGGACTATTTAAGAAAATTTAATATATCTCCAGTTGGTGTAATGGGTGGAGCTTTATTTGTTTTTATTATACCTTTAACTATTATTACATTTGGAATAATGCCTAAAGCTATATGGCCTTGGGTTGTCTTAAGTATAACATCATTAGCTGCTACATTAGCATATGCTGGACTTAGTCAACATTTTCCAACTAGCTATGCTGCCCGTGCGTCAACAGCTATAAACTTAATATGTTTTTTGATGGCCTTTATAGCTCAATATACAATTGGATTTATTATGCAATTAGTTGAACCAGGAAAACAGTCTGGGTATTCAATAAAGGCATATCAAGCAGGATTTGGCTTATTTTTAGGACTACTTATAATTTGTTATATAATATTTATTATTATGAGTGTTTTAGAAATAAGAAAAAATAAAGGTGAAACTTCTAAGGATAATAGCGCTTAGCAGTCCACTCATTTTTTAATGAAGTTGGCTTCAAAACAAATCTATCATGCAACCTAAAATCACCATCTTCCCAAAATTCAAACTCATCAGGTTTAAGAGCAAATCCACCCCAAAACGTTGGTCGAGGTATGTCTTCGTCATATTTAGATTCTAATAATTTGACCTTCTCCATCAAAACTTCTCTAGATTCTAATTCTCTAGATTGCTTAGATGCCCAGGCACCGATCCTACTGCCTCTTGATCTGGATTGGTAGTACTTGTCAGACACTTGATCAGACACTTTATTAATACTTCCTGTTAACCTGACCTGACGATTTAAACTTTTCCAATAAAAGCAGATTGCACCTTTAGCAGTCTCATTTATTTCATTAGATTTACGGCTTTCATAGTTTGTATAAAAAACAAAAGATGTATCAATAATATCTTTTAACAAGACGGTTCTAACAGACGGCATCCCATTTTTTGATACAGTGGCTAACTGCATAGCATTAGGATCTCTAATTTCATTTTTTTCTGCTTCAGATAACCAATTTTTAAATAATAAAATTGGGTCTACTATTCTATCTAATTCCAATTATCGTCTCCAAATTTAATTTTGTATTTTTAACATATAGTACTAATTTTGCCATATTTTATAAATATATTCAAAATTGGAAATGTTTAAAGAAATTATGAAAGGTTTTATATGTCTAAAAAATTTTTTTTATTATTTGGATTGATCGTTTTATTTTCAAGCAGTGGTTATTCTAAAACAAATTTCTATCAAGTGACAGGATCTATATCATCAGTTGAAGTTCTCAAAAAATACACAAATCAAAGAGTGCCTAGAGAAGAAAAAAAATGTTCAATTCAGAGAGTTCCAGTAAATCAAAATGCTCAAAAATTTGGTGCAGATAATTTTATTGGTGCTCTGATAGGGGGCGCTATTGGAAATCAAATTGGTTCTGGTGGAGGAAAATCAGGATCTACTGCCTTAGGAGCATTAATTGGATCTGAAGTTGTTAGAAGCGAGAAAGCTGGTGCAAATGAAAGTTATGTTGAAAAAGAAGTTTGCCGTACTCAAAAAGTTTTTTATACTGAGACTACAGAACAAGTTAGTGGTTATAAACTAAATGTAGAAGTAGATGGAGAAATTATCTCATTTACTAGTAACAAATCTTATAATCCCGGTGATTTAATAACCTTAACAAAGAAGATAAGTTATTCTCTTAATTAAAGATTAATATATATATGTATATATTTATATATTAAAAAGAGGTAATTAATTATATAATAAGCAACATATTATACTTTAAAATCTTTATTAAGATTAGGAAATGAATTATGCAGGAAAAAAACCTCAATAACGGAATCATGAAAGGTAAACGTGGTATAGTTATGGGAGTGGCAAATGATAGATCTATAGCTTGGGGAATTGCTTCGGCTGCAGCTAAGCAGGGTGCTGAACTAGCATTTACTTATCAAGGAGATGCTTTAGAAAAGAGGGTCAGGCCACTCGCAGAATCAATTGGCTCTAATATTATAATACCATGCGATGTTTCTAGTGATAAAGCTATTGATGAAACCTTCTTATTATTAAAAGAAAAATGGGATAATATTGATTTTTTAGTTCATGCGATAGCGTATTCAGATAAAGAAGAATTAAAAGGTGAGTATCTTGATACAACCAGAGAAAATTTCTATAAGACTATGGATATATCTGTTTATTCGTTTACTGCAGTAGCTCAAAGAGCTGCAGGCATGATGCCTAATGGTGGATCCATGATTACTTTAACATATTATGGCGCTGAAAAAGTAATGCCTCATTATAATGTCATGGGAGTTGCAAAGGCTGCGCTTGAATCATCTGTAAGATACTTAGCTGCAGATTTGGGCGGTGATAAAATTAGAGTTAACAGTTTATCTGCAGGTCCTATTAAAACCTTAGCTGCTAGTGGAATTGGTGATTTTAGATATATACTTAAATGGAACCAATATAATTCTCCATTAAGGCGAAATGTTACGTTAGACGATGTAGGTGGGTCTGGAGTTTATCTTTTATCTGATTTATCAGCTGGAGTAACCGGAGAAACGCATCATATTGATTGTGGTTATCATGTAGTTGGCATGAAGGCAATTGACGCCCCTGACATGTCTCCTGAAAAAAAAGATAATTAGTTTATCTATTTGAGAGAATTAAAATGGCTAGTAACTCTTTTGGACATATTTTCAAATTCACAAGCTTTGGTGAAAGCCATGGCAAAGCAATTGGGTGTGTCGTTGATGGAGTACCTCCTTTAGTTTCTATAAACGAAGAAGATATTCAACATTATTTAGATAGAAGAAAACCCGGTCAATCAAAATTCGTCACTCAAAGAAAAGAGAATGATCAAGTTGAGATTTTATCGGGAGTTTTTGAAGGTAAAACAACAGGACACCCGATCGCTCTGAATATTAAAAATGAAGATCAACGAAGTAAAGATTACTCTGAAATATCCCAACAATTTAGACCAGGACACGCAGACATTACTTATCAAACTAAATATGGAATAAGAGATTATAGGGGTGGTGGCAGATCAAGCGCAAGAGAAACTGCGGTAAGAGTTGCTGCTGGTGCAATAGCTTTTAAAGTATTAGAACATAAATTAAAAAAACCACTCATAATAAGAGCCAGTGTTATTCAGATGGGTCCTAATAAAATAAATAAAGAAAATTTTAATTGGAATGAAGTTAATGCAAACCCATTCTTCTGCGGAGACCCAGAAGCTGCTAAAAAATGGGAGATATGGCTTGATGAATTAAGAAAGAAAGGTAATAGCGCCGGCGCCATAATTGAAGTTGTAGCAGAAAATGTTCCTAAAGGTTTAGGAAGCCCTATCTATAAAAAATTAGATACTCAAATCACAGAAGCTCTTATGAGTATTAATGCTGTAAAAGGCGTTGAAATTGGTTCAGGTTTTAACTTAGCATCGTTAACAGGCGTAGAAGCAAATGACGAAATATTTCCAGACAACAAAGGAGGTTATTATTTTGGCTCTAACCACTCTGGAGGAATATTAGGAGGGATTTCTTCTGGACAACCCATTGTAGCTAGGTTCGTAGTAAAGCCAACAAGCTCTATTCTAACAGAAAAAAATTCTATCAACTTAAATAATGAAGCAATTCAAATTAAAACTAAGGGCAGACATGATCCATGTGTTGGAATAAGAGCTGTCCCTGTTGCAGAGGCTATGCTGGCTATTACTTTCCTTGATCAATTACTAGAACATGAAAGTCAAATTGGATCCCTTATATAAAAAATAATCAAGTGTATCTTACTTAGTTACTACGATCACAAACTCTTTATTTCCACTTGGGCCTAGAATAGGACTTTCAACAACTCCTAGTAAATTCATTTTCATTTCGGATGTAATCCAACCTTTTATATCATTTGTAACTTCTTCATGAAGGTTTGGGTCTCTTACAACTCCCCCTTTACCAACAAGACCTTTACCCACTTCAAACTGCGGCTTTATTAATGCAGCTAACCATCCATTTTTTTTCAAAAATTGAAGACTAGAAGGTAAAATTTTTTTTAATGATATAAAAGAGGCGTCACAAACTATAACGTCCAAAGTATCTTTTATAATTTTATCTGTTAAAAAACGCGCATTTGTTTTTTCACTAACTATGACTCTTTCATCTTGTCTTAATTTCCAATCTAATTGGCCATAGCCAACATCAACTGCGTAAACTTTTTTTGCACCTTTTGTTAATAGTACATCTGTAAAGCCACCTGTGCTTGCACCTATATCTAGAGCTATTACGGAATTACAATCTAAATTATATTCTAAAATAGCTTTTTCTAATTTGATCCCTCCTCTAGATACCCACGGGTGAATTTTACCCTTAACATCTATTTCAGACTCTTTTGTAATTTGTTGCCCAGGCTTATCTATGCGTTTTTGATTAACAAACACTGTACCTGCCATTAGCATAGAATTAGCCTGTTCTCTACTCTTAGCCAAACCCCTTGAGACCATAAGCTTATCTATTCGTTCTTTTGTTATCTTTATAAACTCCAAGTAATAGTTAAATCACTTATTTGACAGCCATGTCATTACTTAATTTGGAAAGAGGAAGTATTTCTTTTATTGTATTAGTCAGCCCAACAACATCTAAGCCAGCCTTTGCTAATTGTTCGTTTTGAGAGGCATGGTCTTGAAAATAATCTGGCATAGTTAAGCATCTTATTTCTTTATTTCCATTATTAAGAACACCCTTAGAAGACAGAAAATGTAAACAGTGTGAGCTAAAACCACCTGCTGAACCCTCTTCTATTATAATTAACTTAGAGTGGTTTTTCCACAAATCTTGAAGTAATTCAGTATCAATTGGTTTTGCAAACCTAGCATCTGCCACAGTTATTGAGCGACCTTCTGCAAGCAAATTATCTGCAACTTTTAATGCCACACCAACTCTAGTGCCTAAAGCAAAAATTGCTAAATCTTTTCCTTTTCTGACAATACGACCTTTACCAATCTCAATAATATCAGGAGATTGTTTTATATCAACACCTTCACCTTCACCTCTAGGGTATCGGCAGAAAATTGGTCCATCACTATACCTTGAAGATGTTAAAACCATATTTGCCAATTCTGCTTCATCACTTGGCGCCATGACAACAACATCAGGCAAACAACAAAGGTAAGCTAAATCAAACGACCCAGCATGTGTTGCTCCATCAGCACCAACAAATCCTGCTCTATCGAGCATAAATCGAACTGGTAATTTTTGAATAACAACATCATGAATAACCTGGTCATATGCTCTTTGTAAAAATGTCGAGTAAATTACAACAAACGGCTTCAAACCTTCTGAAGCCATTCCTGCTGCAAATGTTACAGCATGCTGTTCGGCAATACCAACGTCAAAAAATCTATCTTCGTATTTTTCTGCAAATTTATTTAGGCCAGTTCCAGAAGGCATGGCTGCCGTAATGGCCATAATCCTTTTATCTTTTTCTGCAATCTTACATAGCGTTTCTGAAAAGACATTTGTATAAGTTGGGGCGTTAGAAACTGCCTTAACTGTATCTCCAGTTATTACATTGAATTCTGAAACAGCATGATATTTTTCATGAGAACCTTTTGAAAAAGGGTGTCCTCTTCCTTTTTCTGTTACAACATGGAGTAACATTGGCTTTTCATGAGAACCATTTTTTAAATTTTCTAGAATTTTAACCATTGATTTAATATCATGACCATCAATAGGGCCAAGATAATTCATACCCATTTGACTGAATATTGTACCTTCAGAATTACCTAAAAAATTACGTGCAAGATTTTCAGCTCTTTTAGCTGTCTCACCTATCTCCTTTGGAAAAAGATTTACCATTTGTTTAGCTATTTCTCTAACGTTATTAAAAGGACGGCTTGATACAACGTTTGATAAATAATTACTCAACCCCCCAACAGCAGGTGCAATCGACATATCATTATCGTTTAATATTACCAGTAAGTTAGTTTTTAAAGCACCAGCATTGTTTATAGCCTCATATGCCATTCCTGCGCTCATTGCTCCGTCACCAATAACGGCTATAACATTGTTAAATTTACCTAGTCTATCTCTCGCAACTGCCATTCCTAGCGCTGCCGAAATAGAAGTAGATGAATGTCCAGCTCCAAAAGGGTCATAAATAGATTCTGATCTTTTTGTAAAACCTGAAATACCCTTTGATTTTCTTAAGGTACTCATCTTATTTCTTCTAGAGGTTAAAATTTTGTGAGGATAAGCTTGATGGCCAACATCCCATATTAGTTTGTCATCAGGTGTATCGAAGACATAATGAATGGCAACAGCAAGCTCAACAACTCCAAGTCCAGCTCCTAAATGACCTCCAGTTTTAGAAACGCTATCGATCATATCGGAGCGAATTTCTGAAGATAATTGCTCAAGGTTATCTATTTCTAGAAACTTTAAATCATTCGGGTCATTTACCTGATCAAGTATCGGTGTAGATGAAAATGTATTTTTTTTATCTTTATTTGCCATTAATTAAATTAAACCTAATGTAATATTCATAAAATTAATGATTTCTATTTACAGTATATTTTGCCAAAGATACAAGGTTTTCTATACCATACCCAAAATTTTCAATTGTACTTATTGCTGAATTTGATGCTTCTAAAGCTCTTTTGGTTGCTTTATCTCTACCTAATATTGTAACGAAATTTGGTGTTTCATTTTTATCATCTTGCTTAATAGGTTTCCCCATGACTGTTTCGTCACCATCTTTATCTAACAAATCATCTGCTATTTGAAAGGCTAGACCTATATTACTTGCATAACTGATAATTTTATCCCGTTGTTTATCATTAACGTTCAATAAAATAGAAGCTACATGAGAGCAAGATGAAATTAATACTCCAGTTTTATGGCTTTGAATCCATTCAATTTCATCTAAGCTTAAGCTACTTTTGTTATTTAAATCCATATCAGCTTGCTGCCCACCAACCATTCCATAAGGGCCTATCGCTTTTGCTAATGCAAAACAGATTTCAGATCTTTGCATGGAGTCTTTAATTAAATTCTGGTCACTTATAATTTGGAAAGCCCAACTTAACAATGCATCTCCGGCTAAAATAGCTGTATGCATGTCATATTTTACGTGATTAGACGGTTTTCCTCTCCTTGTAGAAGAATTATCCATAGCAGGCAAATCATCATGTATTAATGAATAAGTATGAATAGCTTCAATAGCGGAAGCTACAACAACTAGTTCATCGTACTTTGACTTTGAAATTTCTTGATTATTAATTGAACCTAAAAATTTTCCAGATTCTATAACTAAAAAGGCTCTTATTTTTTTCCCACTATTAATTGAAGAGTATCTCATAGCCTCAAAAAGTTTAGAGTTTAGACTATCTCCAATTGGCAAATGTTTATCTAAAAATTGATCTATCACATATGAATTTTTTTTTAATTTATTTATAAAATCAATCATACATATGTGCTCTGTTTACAAGACATATTAGTCAGAGTCAAAAGTGGTTAATTTATCTGGGATTACATCTAAATTATCTGATGATTGAATGGTTTCAACTTTCATTTTAGCTTCGTTAAGTTTTTTCTGACAAAGGTCCTTTAACTGAGAACCTCTATCATATGCCGAAATTGCCTGATCAAGTGATATATCCCCTTTATCCAGAGATTCAACAAGTTTTTCTAATTCATTCATCGCTTCTTCAAAAGTCATCGTGTCTATCACATTGTCATTGCTCATAAACCAAACACCTATATCAAATCATTTTTATATTTATCTTTAAAAACTAACTCCTCATTCAAATTTAATCAATAGATTACTTAATCATATGAAGTGCGTTTATTAACTTTCTTCCTATATTAACCTCGAAAGCTGAATGACCTGCATCCTCAACAATTTCAATTGTTGCCATATCCCAAACCTTACAGAGATATAGTGCGTTAAATGGTGGACATATTACGTCATGCCTACCTTGAATTATAACTGCAGGTATTTTTGATATTTTATGAATATTTGAAATAATAAAATTATTTTTTATGAAGCAATTATTAATAAAATAATGAGTTTCTATTTTTGCAATCGCCAGAGCATTTTCTCCAGATACTGGCCGTTCAACATACTCTAAAGATGAACAAGAATTTTCATACTCTGCCCATACTGATGCTGCCTTAAGGTTTAGCGATCTATTATTTATTCTTAGTTGCTGATAAAACCACTCAAGTATTTTGGTTCTATGGGTTAATGGAACATGTGTTATAAATTTTTCATACGCTTCTGGAAAAAACTTTCTAATGTCATATAAAAACCAATTTATCTCATCAATAGTACCTAAAAAAATTCCCCTAAGAATGAAACCTAAACATCTTTGTGGAAAATTAATACCGTATAATAAAGCAAGAGTGCTTCCCCAAGAACCTCCAAAAATATACCAGTTATCTATTTTTAAAAAAACTCTAAGTCTTTCAATGTCTGAAATAAGAGATTCAGTATTATTATTCTTAGTTTCTGCATATGGGATGCTTTTACCAGAGCCTCTTTGATCAAAAAAAATTACTCTGAAAATTTTTGGATCAAAAAAAGCTTTATGAGAGTTTGAAAAACCAGCTCCTGGCCCACCATGTAAAAACAAAACAGGCTTCCCGTTAGGGTTTCCATATTGTTCATAATAAATTTTATGACCATTACCAACATCTAGATAACCTTCTTGAAAAGACGGCAGACAATCAAAAAGAAAAGTAGATTTTTGCTTGATAGTTAACATTAATTAATTAGTTTTAGATAAATATGACTAAGCAGCTTCTTCGGCACTATCATAAATTATTTTTTCTAACTTTATGACTGCGCTATCTTTATCTGTATCATCAACCGCTGCAAACTCACTAGCTAAACGTTCTAAAGCTGCTTGATACATTTGTCGTTCAGAATAAGACTGCTCCCCTTGGTCATCCTTACGATATAAGTCTCTCACCACTTCTGCAATCGAAACAAGGCTTCCAGAATTAATTTTAGTTTCATATTCCTGGGCTCTTCTTGACCACATTGTTTTTTTAACTTTAGCTTTACCCTTTAAAGTGATAATTGCTTCATCCATCTGAACTTTACTTGACAGAGTTCTTAAACCAGATTCGGTTGCTTTGGACAAAGGAACTCTTAATGTCATCCTTTCATGCTCAAAACGAATAACTAGTAATTCTAAATCTGTTTCTTCAATCTTACGTTTTTCTGTTCCTATAATTTTACCAACACCATGACTAGGGTAAACCACAAAATCACCCGGAATAAATGTATTAATTAAGTTTTGATCTTTAGACAATTCAGTACACCTTTAATATAAAAAGGGTCTTATAACATATTTACGCTTAAATAACTAGGTTTAAAGAAATTAATGTTTCCTTGAATTTATATTTCTCCAGGATTTTTAGAACCATATTTCTCAAATTTACCTGTCTCGTCCGCGTATTTTTCGGCATCAGGTAAAGGATCCATCTTCATAGTAATGTTAGGCCAAATTTCTGACATTTCTTTATTATACTCTAGCCATTGATCCGCGCCAGGATCCGTATCAGATTGAATTGCATCAACGGGACATTCAGGTTCACATACTCCACAGTCAATACATTCATCGGGATGAATAACAATGGTGTTTTCACCTATATAAAAACAATCAACTGGACATACTTCCACACAATCGGTATGCCTACAATTAATACATTTATCATTAACTATATAAGTCATTTTACTACCTAATACTATTTTAGATTGTTTAAACTACAACAATTTGGATTACAAGTTAGATATTAATTAATGTCAGTTTCTACCCATTAATTTATCTGTCTGACGGCGCTCTAATTTTGTTGGACGCCCTACCCTCTCAACAAACTTAAGATTAACTTTCTTATCAGTTGTAATTTCTTTTTTTTCTATTGGTGTTAAATCTTCATAATAAAGGATTGATTCTAAAAAAGGACCTCTTCTATTAGGAATATTAATAATTTTTAATATTTTGACTTTATCATTAATTGGTATGGTCAAAACATCGTCTATTGAAACTAATTTATGTGGCTTTTGAGTTACTTGTCCTGCTATACGTACTCTGCTTGTAGTTATAAATTTTGTTGCTAAATTTCGACTTTTAAATAATCTAATATAAAACAGATAGAGATCTAGCCTTATAGTTTTTTTTTCCTGAATATCTAAGGCCATCTACTTTATTTTAATAGATTTTAATATTGCGAATGGCGATAGCGGATCTGCTAACTTATCTTGTTTCTTATTTTTAAAATTATTTTTTAAATTTGTTTTAGAGTTTTGTTTATTTTTTGAAACAAATTTAATTGTTTTATTTAAATTTTTACTTTTACTCTTCGGACGTTCAAAAATGACAATTGGAATTTGATCAACTAAAGTTGATGGTTCCTCTCCATTTTTAACATAACCTAAATCATACAAAATATCTTCCATTTGAATTTTCGTAGACCCTGAAATAGACAACATTGAGTCATTTATTTTAAATTTACCAGTTCTTGCTTCTGCTCTGATTAGGGCTGAAAGTCTTTCTGCAATATCCGCCCTTAAAGCTAAATTACCTAGTGGTACAAACCCTAACGCTCTATAGTAATCATGGTTAGCATCAGGGCCAATTACAACACTAACACGACCATCAGGTGGAGGGCCCTCCTCTGGAAAATTATGATTATAAACAGACCATAATAATGCACGTAATTTTATAGATGATGGCTTTAAAAAGTTAGGTAAATATATAGTCTCGACACCTAGTCTTAAACCTAGTTTTGCTAAATTTCTTTTATCATTCTCAGAAAGTTTATTTATCGACATTGACAAATTACTTGTTTTTGCAGACCCCATCCCTTCATAAACTTCATAGGCTATTCCAAGAGCTTTACCTGATAAATTGTTATCTGATACAATGTCGTCTTTTTCAGCAATATCATCAGTTTCAGTAATAATATTTTTTTCAATATCATTATTATCTAAATTCACTTTCTTATCTATTACTGGTTTTTTAAGATTAATGGCTTCAGATAAAATATCTTTAATGTTTTTTTCAACTGCCTCATTAATTCTTAATTCAATCTGTTTTATATGTTCATCTAATAATAATTCAGAATTATTAACACTTATTTTTGGTGAATATAAATTCTCACCTTGAACCAGTATTGCAACTTTATTGTTTTGCCATCGAATAGTGCCATCGCTATTAAATTTAAAAGCCGCATTATCTGAAATCAAAAGTTCTCGAACTCGCCTTTCAATCTCTTTAGGTAAAATTTTTCTTGCTGCCGTTAGGATGGTTGCTGCCTTTTCACCTTCAGATAGATAAGGTATGAAGTCAAAACCATTAAGGGTTCCTACCTCTTCTTCTTCTACAAAGACTTTTCCGTCTAACCTAATTNCTGCTTCCAAATTATGATGCTCTTTCATTGTTTTATTTAATATTACNATTTTTTTATCTACAAATCTTTGTGTTAACCTATCGTGTAATTCATCAGATAATTTGTCTTCAATGGCTTTGGCTTTAGCTTGCCAATAATCNGCTTCGTCNAACCAATTTTTTCTATTTGTTATAAATGTCCAAGTTCTNATATTAGATATTCTATTTAATAATGTATCAATTTCTCCGTCTACTCTATCATGCCTACTGATTTGTGAACTTATCCAATCATTATCTAATTTGCCTTTTAATAATAATTCAAAAGTTTTTTCTAGCAAGTTAAAATGCATGCTAGATAAGGAATTGCTGAAATCAGGAATTTGACAAATATTCCATAAAAGAGACAAAGTTTCTCTGCTATCGATTTTATTTTTAATGGTATCTTGTTCTGAGAGATGATTTAAACAAATAGCGTCTAAAGCACCAACTTTTTTTCTCATAAATTTGAAGGGTGGAGGAACTTCTAAAGACCTAATTAAATTATTTAAAGAATTAAAGTTTAATTCTGTATTTCTCCACCATATATTTCTTAGTGATATAAATGAATGAGTTTCAATTTGTTCAATGGTATCTTCTTCAAAACTTAAGTAATCTTCAACAACTCCAAATGATCCATTACGGCTGTGACGCCCTGCTCTACCGGCTATCTGGGCAATTTCTGCCGCTGACAGATGTCTGGGGGCATTCCCATCAAACTTTATATCAGAAGCAAAGGCAACATGATCAATATCCATGTTTAAGCCCATTCCTATTGCATCTGTAGCAATCAAATAATCAACTTGTCCACTTTGATAGAGTTCTACTTGGGAATTTCTTGTCCTTGGAGACAAAGCACCCATCACTATTGCAGCGCCACCTTTTTTTGTTCTCACAAGCTCGGCGATTCTATAAACCTCTGGAACTGAAAAAGCAACAACTGCAGACCGAGGCTTTAATCTGGTTATTTTTTTTACACCTATATAACTTAGAGTAGATAACCTAGGTCTTATTTCCACTTCGCAATTAGGTAATATTTTTTGTAACAATGGTTTTATAGTTTCTGCTCCAAGAAAGACCGTTTCTTCTGTCCCCCTGGCATTAAGAATTCTGTCTGTAAAAATAAATCCCCTTTCAGGATCAGCTGCTAATTGAATTTCATCTATTGATACAAAAGAAAAAGATCTTTCCAAAGGCATGGATTCTACTGTACAGCAAAAATATTTAGCGAAAGGTGGAATAATTTTTTCCTCACCTGTCACTAAAGCAACATTTTCTTTACCAACTTGGATACTGCTTTTTCATAATTTTCTCTAGCCAAAAGCCTCAAGGGAAAACCAATAATACCTGATTTATGAGAAAGCATTCGATCCATTGCATAGTAAGTTTTACCAGTATTAGTTGGCCCTAATAATGCTTTTATAGAGGAGTTTTTATCAATATTTTTAGGAAACATATCAGTAATTTTCTTTTTACTTACATCGAATAACTTGATCTATGTTAAAGAGATAAATATCCCGTTTCAATGTTAATTTTTTATTAATTCAACCTAACATTATCCCATAAATTTAATATACACTTTTAAAAAAAATCAATAGAATAAAATTTCATTGCAATTACTTTCTGGAGAAAATTATGTCGGCTCAAAAACGCAAAGCTATAATTACAGGTGGCAGCAAAGGCATAGGCAAGGCAATAGCTGAACGTTTTGCTCAAGAAAATATTGATATTTTCCTACTTGCTTCAAATGAAGAAAATCTTGCAAGGACTGCATCTGAAATAAAAAGTAAATATAAAGTTAACATTCAATATCAAGCATCCGATCTTAAAACTAAAGAAGGTTGTAATAGTGTAATAAATATTATTGAAAATGAATTTCAAAATTTTGATACATTAATTTTTAGTGCAGGCGCTACAAAGAGTGGCGATTTTCTTAAGCAACCTATTGAAGATTTTGAAGATGGCTTTGCTTTAAAATTTTATAGCGCTGTTAGGTTGTCCAAGGCATTTTGGCCAACTCTATCTAAAAATAAAGGATGGGTTGTTTCTATCAATGGAGCAATGAGCCATTCTCCAGATCCATTTTTTATGGTTGGTGGTGCTGTAAATGCCGCATTTTTAAATTTCTCAAAAGCTTTGTCAAAAAGAGGACTGATTGATGGAGTTAATGTTAATTCGATTAACCCTGGTATGACATCAACAGACCGCTTAATCACAATAATTCAAAGTAATGCAGATCGAGAAGGAATTACGTTTGCTGAAGCAGAGAGAAAAGCCCTAGAAAATATTGGATTAGATAGATTTGGCACTCCTGAAGAAGTTGCTGAATTAACTTATTTTCTCTGTGATCCTAAGATGCGTCATCTTACAGGTACTGAAATAAATCTGGATGGCGGAAAGAAAACAACTATTTAAAAATAAGGCAATTTAAAAAATGACTAAAAAAGCAGCTTCCGTTTTTGTTCAAACTCTAAAAAATCATGGTGTTGATAGATTTTTTTGTGTACCTGGAGAATCATATTTGTCAGTAATGGATGAATTACTATATTCCCCTGGTATAGAGGTTGTTACTTGCAGACACGAGGGTGGTGCTGGATTTATGGCGGTTGCCGACGCAAAATGTACAGGCAAAGCAGGAGTAGCTTTTGTAAGCAGAGGCCCTGGTGCAACCAACGCATCTATATCCGTTCACTCTGCCCAGCAAGGTGGAATTCCTATGGTTCTTTTTATAGGTCAGATAAACAGAATCAGTACTGGTAAAATGCATTTACAAGAGATGGATTTTATTAAAACTTTTTCTGATATGGCAAAACACGTTGAACAAATAAACACTCCAAGTGAAATTGCAAATGTAACGGCAAGGGCTTTTCATATAGCCGAAAGTGGTATCCCTGGACCTGTTGTTATAGCAATACCAACAGATGTACTAGAGACTAAAGTTGAAATTAATGATGTAAAACAAATTAAGATAAACCCACCATTAGCTTTTCCTGATAAAGTCAAAGAGGTATCTAACATATTAGCAAATGCAAAAAAGCCTGTATTAGTTGTTGGTGGACAAATTCATACATCAAATAATGCTAGAGAACTCGTCAAAATTGTTGCTGACAAATACAATCTACCGGTTTTATGCACTTATGAACATCAAGATATTCTCTCGCACGATCACCCTAGTTATGCAGGAGAATTAGGATTAAGGCCCCCAGAACCAATTAGGAAAAATGCCTTAGAGGCTGATGTTGTGTTAGTTGTAGGCCATCGATTTAATGGGGTGCCTAATATGGCGTATAAATTTCCAGCATCGGATCAGATTTTTATACATGTTTTACCTGATCCAAATTCAATAGGCAAAATCTTTAGAACAGATTTAAGCATAGTTGCTGATAGTGAAAATTTTTTAGAACAACTATCAGAAATTGAAAATAAAAACGTTAATAACAATAGAAAAGAATGGGTTAATCTATGTCATCAACGTTACTTAAAAAACAATGCTACACTTCCACCAAGAAACGCAAATGATGGACTTGATTTTGCTCATTTAATTGATGATTTGGGCAAGTTAGCACCAGAAGATTCTATAATAACAAATGATGCTGGAAACTTTACCAGTTGGATGCATCATAGATTTCCATTTAAATCTTCAATGAAATTAATTGGGTCTGAAATTGGAGCTATGGG
>JGI20159J14440_10001030_pt1 | contig 20351 bp, 13 predicted proteins | sample COG_09_FD_14440 | JGI IMG/M metagenome (IMG submission 14440) | reverse complement strand
ATAAATGTTGAACATAAGCAATATCTGCATTAGAAGTCATTACACCTGCAGCAATAGCTTTACTAGCCCATGCCTGTGCAGTGGCTGGATCTGCTTTAGACAATCGCATGGCTAATCTTAGCATAAGAGAATTTCCAAACTTTTTCCATTTGGTTAAATCTCCTTGAAAAATTAAATCAGAAGTCCCAAGACTAGAAGAACTACCCAGTTGGGCTACACCTTCTTCAATCTCTTTGAGCATATCCATATAAATATCCTGCTGTGCGTCGTACTTAGGTTTCAGCACACCCTCTATATAACCTTTACCCGCTTCAGAATAGGGAATATCTCCATATAAATCAGTGATTCTATGGTAAATAAAGGCACGCCAAATACGAGCAATACCCATCTGGTCTCCAGTATTTTCCTCATTGGTTAATTGGAAAATAATGTCTTCTATCTCTTTTACTTGTTGGGGATATGCCCTGTCAAAAAGAGAGGTAGCATAACCTTCATTTCTAGTATAGAAATTTCCAGTCCAATAGGTGGCTGTAGAAGACATATGCTGTACAATCTGAGAGGAATAAATAAAACTTGCCCTCCAGTTTTCATAACGTTCTCCTGAGGTTCTTAAAAACACAGAGGCCAATTTATTATTCACATCTAATTGTGCCGCCTTTGTAGGATCTATATTCATCTCTTCAAAATCCTTGTCAAAATCACAAGAAGCAACTAAGAGAGATGAAATCAATACAATCGATAATAATTTTTTCATCTTAATTAAAATTTAAGGTTTACATTCATACCTATAGTCCTTGGAATGGGCATACCAAACCACTCTAATCCTTGTGAATTACTCACATTGTAACCAGATTCGGGATCTACATTTTCAACACTATTGGATAAGAAGAATAAGTTTCTTCCAATCAATGAAATTGACGCATTTTTAATAAAGGTATTTTCTAATAAATCTCTTGGAATGTTGTATCCAATACTCATTTGTCTTAACCTTAAATAGTCTGCATCATAAACAGATTCCTCAGCAATTTCATAAGTACGTCTCCAATAGTCTTCTATTCGTGCAGGAGCTATAGAAGTAGTAAAAGCAGCACCACTTGCGTCAACACCAGAAACGGTGAATCCATTTTCACGACCATCTGCGTCTATGGTGGCTTTGTGAGCCCCAAAATATTTTGCCATAGCATTGGTTCCTGAGAACATTTGTCCACCGTATTTACCTTCAACTAATACACTCATATTAAAGTTCTTATAACGGAAGTTATTGCTAATACCGATAGAGGTTGGGGACACTCCAAAACCTAATATTTTTCTAGCCCCTACTTGTGGTATTGGCGTTCCATCTGGATCAATGTTGTGAATAATTCTTCCTTGAGCATCTCTGTTATATGAAGTTCCATAAAGTGCTCCGTAGGTTTCTCCAACTATATGAGTAACATTTAAATTTCTAGAACGAGGCTCATCCATAGTAATGTTTGTATTTTCATCATTGGTAGAAACAATTTTAGAATCGTTGTAAGAATAATTTAAAGTTATGTCCCAAGCAAAGTCATCAGTTCTAATAGGGGAGCCACTTAAAAGTATTTCGTATCCAGTATTAGATACCTCTCCAAGGTTAGCCAATGCACTTCCATATCCAGAAGTAGGCGAAGCACTAACTCCAACAATGTCTCCAACAGTGGCGTTGTCATAATAAGTGAAATCTATAGAAGCCCTATTGTTAAACATTCTCAAATCAAAACCAAGTTCAATTTCATTTTTTTCAAATGGTGTAATATTTGGATTTGGAATTGAACCGTTGGAAATAGTTCCTAAAGAAGCACCTTGGTGACCTTGTCCATAAATTCCATAAGTTAAATTCAATGAGTAGGGCCCATCTGCTCCACCAGCTACTTGAGAATAACCTGCTCTTAGTTTAGCAAAAGATATTACCTCTGGTAATTTAAACATGTCAGAAAGCACTAGTGAAAAACTTGCAGAAGTATACAAATCATTGTTAGGCGCTTCTTTTCCTGGTAATGACAAAGTAGAGAACCAGTCATTTCTTGCTGTAAGAGTTAAGAACATAGCGTCTTTATATCCAAACTCAGCAGACCCATAAGCTGAATTAATTTGTTTCTCATTAAAACCATAACCTGCAGATTGGTTTTGTGTATTACCAACTGTATATAAATAAGGTACAATAAAATTACCTCCACTTGCGGTTACTGATTCAGCATTCTGGTAATTTTTACCTACACCTACAAAAGCAGTAACAGATAAATCCTCTTGAATTTTTAGATTGTCAGTTCCCAAGAATAAATCTGCGTCTCGTTGAACATTGGTAAGCTTATATTCACTCATAGCTCCTAATGGCTGATATGCAGTTCCATATGGTGTAATATCTCTTCTATTATAATCAAATCTATCTTGACCAAAACGTCCTGATAAATATAAAAAGTCTGTCATATTCCACCTTAAATTAGCAGAAGCAATAACACGCTCTTTTACAGAATTATTTACATATTGATAGGCTGCAAACCAAGGGTTTTGAGAATATGTATTGTCAGAAGTTCTAAATTCAGAACCGTCTTCATTTGTCCCAAGACCACCAGCACCTAACATATCGTTCACATCAATATTTGGTGCAAACAAGCGCATTCCAAAGTTAGCATTACCAGGTGAATCCGACAATCTAGGAGCTCCAACAGCGTCGTCTTGAATATATTTAATATTAATGTCTGCAACAAAGTTTCTAAATTTTTGAGTTGCATTAATACCTAGTGTATTTCTATTTAAAGTAGAATTAGGTATTATATCTGTGTTGTCTAAATTAGAATAAGAAACACGCACATTAGACTTTTCGGTTGCAGAAGAAATGGCTACAGTATTGATAAATGTCTGACCACCATCATAAAATTTCTTTAAATTATTGCCTTTGTAAGTATATGGTCTAGAAACACCATCCCATTGTTCTACAGAAGAACCATTTAATTTTGGTCCCCAGTTGGCATAGGTGTCTAAGTTGTCAGAGGTAGTAGAAAAATCTCTACCCTGCCCATATGTTGTCTGAGGATCATAAGGATCATTGTTAATATCATCAAACTGAATAGAACTACTAATATCTACTGACATTCCATCTGATCCAGCTCCAGTCTTAGTGGTGATGATAATTACCCCATTAGATGCTCTTGAACCATATAAGGCTGCAGCAGCACCCCCTTTTAATACAGAGATAGACTCAACTTCATCTGGGTTTAATGCTGAAATTCCATCACCGGAATCGGCTCCACCCCAAACTCCAGCAGAACCAAGGTTTGAATTATTAATTGTAATCCCGTCTATCACATAAAGTGGTTGGTTATTACCAGTTAAAGAACTATTACCCCTTATAATAACACGGGTAGATCCTTTAGCTCCGGCAGCATTACCTGAGATTTGAACCCCAGCAATCTTTCCTTGAAGTGCATTGATTGCATTAGTTTGCTTTACTGTGTTCATTTCTTCACCCTTAACTTGTGTTACAGAGTAACCCAAGGCTTTAGTGTTTCTTTTTACACCCAAAGCGGTTACAACTACTTCTCCAAGTTGCTCTGCGTCTTCACTCATAGAAACATTCAGAGTAGATTGGTTTCCTGCAGGCACTTCTTTGGTTGTATATCCTAAAGAGGTGAATACTAGAATGGCATTACTGCCGCTCACTGAAATGGTAAAATTACCGTCAAAATCTGTAGAAGTACCATTATTGGTTCCTTTTTCTACCACATTTACACCCGGTAATGGGACGCCAGATTCCGACTCGGTTACCGTACCGGAAATGGTTTTGTTCTGTCCATACATGCTGTTCATACAGAGTACGGCAAAGAACATTAATAAATAATGAATTTTTCTGTTCATACTAATTTAGTTTAGTTAGTTACTTATTAGTGTTTTAAATTAACACTTGGTTAGCATAGTAAATATGTCACTATTCTACGAATTTCAAAAAAAAATTCGACATATAACAACAATTAAACGGCAAAAAACAGAAAAAATCAAACGTTTTCGAAAAAAAAATAGCGGAAAACGCGCTTATTTAAAGATATAACGACGTAAAACGGCAAAAAAAAGCAAGTTGCTATAAAAATAATGTTTTTCGACTAACTACAAAAATAAGGGCACAAACAACACTTTGATCCTGTAAAAAACTATTTTGAGTTGATGGCTTTTAAAAGAAAAATCAACTCTTTGCTGTTTACCAGATCTTCATGGGAGATAAAAAAGCGGCTTAAAGAACTTCCATCCAATGACACACTATCTATAAAAGTATTGTCTTCAGGCATATTAGAGCGAATGGTAAGCGTTTCATTTGGATAATATCTGGGATCTAAGCGAATTTCTATTTCGCTAAAACTTGGTGAAGTAACTGCATAAACCGGCAAAGATGGTGTTACAGGATACAATCCCATCATGGAAAATACTGCCCAAGCACTCATAGTGCCTGTGTCGTCATTACCAGGAAGGCCGTCTGGACTGTTTTTAAAGTAGGTGTCTAACAGCTCCCTTACCCGCTTTTGGGTTTTCCATTCTACTCCTTTCACAAAATTGTAGAGAAAAGGATAGGCAATATCTGGCTCATTGGCCATGTCAAACTGATTGTTGTTAAAAACTTTATCTAATTGACGCACAAAAGACTGCCCTCCACCCATTAAATCAATGAGCCCTTTAATATCGTGAGGCACCATAAAGGTGTATTGCCATGCATTTCCTTCAATATAACCAGGGTTTTTTACAAAATTAGCCCCTGTATCTGGATTAAACGGACGGAGCCAAGATCCATCTGAATTTTTTGGCCTAAGTAAATTATATGATGGATCGAATAATTTTCTATAAGACTTAGATCTTTCAAGAAAAAGCGCATGAGATTCGGTATCGCCCAAAGTTTTGGACAAGGCTGCAATAGCAAAGTCTGCTAGGTTGTACTCCTGAACAATAGACACAGAACCACTTTCATATAGCTCTGCTCCTAAATAGCCCTTTTCAATATAAGTGCCTAATTCAGGGCGTAAAGGATTGTTATAAATCTGACTAGCACTTTTTTTCATAGCTTCTAATCCCAAGGCAACGTCAAAATCACGAATTCCCCTGTGATAAGTATCTGCAATAACAATACCAGCTGGGTCTCCTACCATTGTGGTGGTTTCAGTGGCGTTTAATTCCCATTTGGGGAGCCAGCCACTCTCCTTATAAATCTCCAACATACTTTTCACCATATTGGACTGTTGTTGGGGATAAAGCAGACTCATTAATGGGTGTAAATTTCTATGGGTATCCCACAAAGAAAACACCGTATATCTGGTGTCTTTGGTACTCAAAGTTTCTCTTGAACCCATGGCAGGGTAAGAACCGTCTACATCATTAAGCACATTGGGGTGAATTTGTGTGTGGTACAAAGCCGTATAAAAAATTTCTTTTGCATTTGGTTTTCCTCCTTTTACACGAACCACAGAAAGTACCTCTTCCCAAAGTGCCGTGGTATTTGCCCTAATTTGATCAAAAGATTGCCCACCTACCTCTGATATTAAGTTGGCTCGGGCATTTTCAATGCTTACATAAGATACCCCAATTTGCAAGACCACTTCGGTGGGCTTTTCAAACTGGTAAGTAAAATAAGCGCCAATACTGTCTCCAACAACTGTTTGCCTGAAACCTTTCATTAGTCTGGTTTTGCCATTGTATCCCATCCACTGCGCTTCTTCTCCATGGTATTTAGTGGGTCTTTTCCAAAATCCCTGTACTTGGGTAGGCTTAGAAACCCTTGCCACAAAATAGACAGGATAAGCTTCTTCTGGTTTGTAGTAGCAAAAACTTCCTACTTGTCTCATCCCTTCAATTTCAGTATCAGACACTCTTTTTAAACTAGCCCCCTGCTCATTAGTAAGACCCAAGCCTAGGTTTAATAAAATATTGGCCTGACCAGCTGGAAAGGTATAGCGACTCACTCCTACTCTTGTGCTTGCTGTAGTGGCTACCTTAATCCCATATCGGTCCAGCTCATTCTCATAATATCCCACGGAAGCTTTTTCGTTGCTATAAGTAGTACCGTATTCAGATGGACTCGTTTCTAAAGCGCCTGCTGTTGGCATTGCAATAATTACACCCAGTTCTGGACAGCCAACACCAGATAAATTAACATGGCTAAAACCAGTTAAAAATTTATTTTCGTTTACATAGGGCGTAGAAAGCCAACGGCTGTCTTTTTCCATAGGAAAATTTTGAATTCCAGCCACATTGAAGGGGCTCACACTTACCATCCCTCTAGGGGCAATAGGCCCTGGATTTGTAGTACCAAAATTTGAGCTTCCAATAAAAGGATTTACAAAATCTACTAAGCTACTGCTTTGTTCTGCTGCTGTGGGTGTTTTTAAATCAGTTGCATCTTGGCAAGAATAAAAAGACAAACTCACAAATAGCAGCGCAGTGTAATATGTTTTTTTAAAAGGGTTCATGAGCAAACATTATTATTTCTGTGTATTCTTAGATGCTTTAATCACTTCCCATTGGGCTGCTGTTATGGCATTTCCGTCAAAAAAAGAAACACCGTTGGCCCCATTGTTTTGGGCCTCACTGATAGCTAAACCTACCTCTTCAGCACTCATAGGGGGTACGTACACCCCTGTGTGCAAACCTACCCCTTTGCCCTTTAAATCATTTACTCCTTGGGCGGTAGCAAAACCAATCCAATCTACCCCTTCGTTATAAAAACTGTTATAAATCATAGGCAAAACCGCATCTATATTCCATTTGTCCCACCTTTGGCGCACCATATGGTCTGCCATCTCCGGATAAGGAAACACGGCAGCAGTGAGCATTTTATTGTTTTTATGGGCAATGTCATAAGCAGCGTCTACAATACTTTTTACTTTATTTAACCTAAACTGCTTCCATTCTATATCAATTTCAGGATGCGCCATTTCTAAAGGATTTCTGTGGTGCTTCTCTTGGAACTCCGCCACACAAACCTCGCAATAACAAAAGTCAAATTCTGGCAGTTCCGTATCTTGAACCAAGTTGTATTTTGGCAAAAGTCCCACGGGTAAATAAATGTCTGAATACCTAATATAATCTAAGTGAACACTTGCCACCCCGCTAACTTTAGCCAAACCTGCTACAAGAGAAAGCACATGGTCTCTGGATTCTTTTCTAGTGGGACACATCCATTTGTAATAACCCACATAGGGTGGCTGGTCAAAGCAAGATTTACCGTCCCTACTCACTGCATACCACTCTGGGTGCTTTTCTGCCTCCTTATCTCCAGGCCTATTAATCGCCATAATCCAAGCGTGCACTTCCAATCCTGCTTTTTCAGCTATGGGCACCAAACGCGCTAGAAGACTAGGGTCTGTGTTGGTATTTATCAACACTGCATCTATGCCATTTTGGGCATATTTTTCAAACTCAGCCACATAAGAGGCATCTGTCCTTTCCGGGTTAGCTGTAGTCCAAGTCCAATATTTAAATGGCGCTTTAACAGGTGTTTCCGCCAAAGTCTTTGNCNTGTTTTGACAGGCACTCAAAAATACGAGGGCCAAAAGCCCAAAAATCATAGGGCGTTTAAGGGTGGTTAGTTTCATAACNTATAAATTTACCATAGGGGTTTATTTCTAAAGTTTCAGGACCAAAAGGACTGTCGCAAAGCAGGCTAAAACCTGTGGNGTGAAGGGCTATATTTAAAACTACTTCAGTNCCTTTCCACACTACATTACTTTGTATGAGGGATTTATTTAAAGGCAGCCCCGCTTTATGTGCCGCCAATAATTTTCTGTATTCCTGGTACATGAACCATTTTAAATGCTCTTGTTCAGGGGGCGTAAATTCTTCCGCTTCACCAGGATATTTAGCACTGAAATACACATATCCCCACTTTTCTGGTTCGTGCATATTCACCACCATTTGAGGAGACCACACCCAATTGTATTCAGGCAAATAGGATCCGTTGGGGTCTTTTTTACGGCTGTAACGGCCCTCTTTTAACTCAAATTCCCAATTGACCCTAGAAAAACCCATACGCCAGAAAGTTCCAGCTACAGTGGCATTCATTTGAGTCACTTCATTAAAAACAGTCCATGGTATGGCTACTTCTAAAGACCAGCCTTGGTCTGAGTCAGAAGCATCGTTTATGGTACCCGCTACATGGACTGCAGACAAAACCCCCTTCATGTCCCATTGATTTAATACTTTAGGATTGTTTCTATAAGGTGCAGTCAAAAACAAATCCCAAACCGTATTGAGCACATTCATTTCAAATTCTACATAATTATGGGTATCTCCGTCTGGATCAATGAAAATTTCGAAATCATTGTTGTAAAAAATAACCGTATCCCGCTGCTTTAATGTACCCCAAACATGTGGCTCTTCAAGTCTAGCCATGAAGTACAAATATTTCTCATCCCATAACATTTTCATTTGGGTATTGTATTTTGGCTTTTTTAACCCTTCAATATCAACAAATGGAGCTGTCCATGGCGTGCTGTCCCAAACAGATTCCTCCGCCATACCATCTATTAAAATAGTCTCAGACGTCCTGTAAGCTACATAAGAATGCGGTATGGGCGTATTGGATTCAAATGGAAGTGATTGCCCTGAAGAATAGGCCACAAAGAAGAAACTCAGACTAAAAAAAAGGCAATTTTTTAAAATTATTTTCATGAATAATACCTAGTAAATGTTATTCTAAAATTACAAATTGTATTCTTATAGCAGAATTTAAACTAAATTTCACCCCACAAGGTATACTTATAATCTGATCCAATTTTGTTAATTTTAAAAGAATTTTAAAAGAATTTAGACCAATGACAATGCATTTAAGGCATACAACATCCTTATTAAAACAATAAAAACTTCCTAAATTCATTTTTTTGATAGCACCGCTTAAATAACCTCCATGATTGCAGATAATCAAATAGACGCCCTACTTAACCAACCTTCTTATTCGAAGAAATATCAAATTACAAAAAGGCATCATGTGATCTTTTGGACTATTTACATCTTATTTAACACCATTAGATGGGGGAGTTATTTTGACGATTATAGCTACTCTTTAAAAACAAATTTACTGGGATTTCCCATTCATATGACTTTGGCTTACCTTAATGTTTATTACCTCATGCCAAAGTTTGTATACAAAAAAAAATACTGGAGTTACGCTGGACTAGTGGTGCTGTCTTTATTTTTAATGCTGATTTTAAAATACTACCTCACCTATTATTTGGTGAGCACCACCAATGTATGGCCCGAAGGACCCGAAGAACCNNATGGTTTAAGTTTCAATTACGCCCTTCAAATGATGCTGGGCGAATTTTACGTAGTAGCCTTTGTCACGGCAATTAAAGTGACCATTGACTGGCTGGGAGAAAACAATCGATTTAACGATTTAGAAAAAAGACAATTGGCTACTGAGTTGCGTTTTTTAAGGTCCCAAGTGTCTCCCCATTTTTTCTTTAATACCCTCAATAATATTTATGGCCTCACCCTAGAAAAGTCAGACAAAGCACCTGAAGTGGTTCTTAAGCTCTCCGAGCTGATGCGCTATTTATTATACGCCACCAAAAAAAGAAAACAAGATTTAGTGAGCGAACTCCACTGCATTCAAAATTACATAGACCTAGAACGCATTCGATTTAGTGATCACTTAAAAGTAACGGTGGATATTAAAGGAGATTTAGAAGGCAAAAAAATTGCACCCATGCTACTGATTCCACTTATTGAAAATAGTTTTAAACACGGTGCAAATCAAAATTTAGGCGCGGTGAAAATTTCTCTAAGTGCTCAAGTAACGGGAGATTTTTTGTACTTTGAAGTTTGTAATAATTTACCCGTAAACACGCAAGACGCCAAATCGCTAATCCATGCAAACAAAAACAGCAGTGGTATTGGCTTGGCCAATGTGAAAAAAAGACTAGAACTGGGTTACAAGCCCCAAGAGTATCATTTAGAAATAAACCAAACCGACCAACACTTTACCGTAAAACTCAAATTAAAAGTATGAGTCTGAAAACCATCATTATAGACGACGAACCCTTAGCAGTAAGCATTCTGGAAAAATACTGCAAAGAAATTAATGACATTGAACTTGTGGCTAGTTTTAATAATGCAGTAACAGCAGCAAGTTTTGTTCAAGATAATCCTTTAGACCTTATTTTTTTAGACATTAACATGCCTGTACTAGATGGCTTGTCTTTTCTAAAAAGTTTGGAGGTAAAACCCATGGTCATTATGACCACCGCCCATGAAACCCATGCCCTAGAAAGCTTTGAACTTCAAGCCATTGACTATCTGGTCAAGCCCATCCCATTTCCGAGGTTTTTAAAATCTGTTCAAAGAGTCATACAGCTAAGAAAACCCCGAGAAGTTCTAGACCATTCAACTACTGAAACGAAGAGTATTTTTGTGAAAATTGACAAAAAGAAATTGCAAAAAATTGAACTGAACAAAATAGTCCTTATTGAAAGCCTAAAAGACTACATCAGAATCAAAACAGATTTAGGAAAATACATTATCCACAAAACATTGAGCAGCTTTACAGATGAGCTTCCTCCAGATAAATTTATCAGAATACACCGGTCTTTTACAGTAGCCATAGACCGTATAGAATCTGTAGAAGGAAATAGTATAGAAATACAAGGAGAACGGTTTACAATAGGCAGAAGTTATATTACGGAAGTAAAGTCTAAAATTCTTCAAGACCTTATTAGTTAAGGCGTGGCCAAATGGCTAAGGTGTTTGTCTTGTAGTACAATCTATTAAGCCACAGGGCATTGTCGTTTGTCTAAATTAATTGCACAAAGGGTTTTTTATTTAGACCTTAAGTAAGTTAAACAAGAAATACCATGCGCCTACTTTATTACTTAAGTAAAACACAAGCAGCTACTGCAAAATTAGGGGTGTTATTTTCTATAATACTGTTATTTGTTGTGGTGGCATGCCAAACCAAAGGGCCCAAAATAAAAGACGTCAATACTGGAATGCTTTTAGAAAAGGTGCCAGATTCCGTAGACTTTACTTTTCACGTGAAGCCCATACTTTCAGACAGGTGCTTTAAATGCCATGGGCCAGATAAAAATGCCCTTCAGGGCGGTCTTTCGCTGCATACTGCAGCGGGGGCCTATATGGCCCTTGGCAAAGCCAAAGACCGCCAAGCCGTAGTCCCATTCAAACCAGAGGCAAGTGAACTAGTGGTGCGCATACACAGCACAGACCCAATCACCCAAATGCCACCTCCAGAATCCAATCTAAGCCTTAGTGAATACGAGAAAGAGGTCCTGGAAAAATGGATTACCCAAGGAGGTAATTACCAAGAACATTGGGCATTTAGCCCTCCAACAGCAGAAAAAGTTCCAAATCTAAACCCCAGTTGGGGAGCCAACGAAATAGATGCTTTTGTCTACAAAAAACTCCTTGAAAAAGGCCTAGACCCCTCTGAAGCAGCATCCAAAGAAGTGCTTTTAAGAAGGGTATTTTTGGACCTTACAGGATTGCCGCCTAGCCCAGAAACTGTAAAAGCATTTGTGTCCAATACAGACCCTAACGCATATGACAAAATAGTAGATAGTTTATTTAGCACCGCAGATTACGCGGAACACATGGCCTCTGAATGGTTGGCCATTTCAAGGTATGCAGACACCCACGGCTATCAGGATGATTTTGAGAGAACCATGTGGCCGTGGAGGGATTGGGTTATTCACGCTTTTAAAGAAAACATGCCTTACAATACTTTTGTGACCTATCAGTTGGCTGGAGACCTATTGCCCAACCCTACCAAAGAGCAAATTTTGGCAACAGGATTTAATAGAAACCATAAAATTACTTTCGAAGGGGGTGTTATACCAGAGGAATACCGAGTAGAATACGTAGAAGACAGGGCAAATACATTTGGCACTGCTTTTCTGGGTATGACTATGGAGTGTGCCCGTTGCCACGACCACAAATACGATCCTATCTCTCAAAAAAATCACTTTGAACTCTTTAGTTTCTTTAACAATCTAGATGAAAAAGGATTGGTTTCTGACCGCAATGAAGTCCCGGCGCCCACCATGAGAATTACACCAGAAGACCAAAAAGGAGTGCTAGCCTTTTTAAACTTACAAGAGCGCCAAAAAATGCCTGACAACAATGGTATAGACAAGGGCATGGAAATTATGGTCATGCAAGACATGCCCATTGCCAGAAAAACATTCATATTAAACCGTGGGGCTTATGACCAACCCACCACAGAGGTCTTTCCTAATACCCCAGAAAAAATATTGCCTTTCCCAGAACATTTTCCAAAAAATAGGTTGGGGCTTTCTCAGTGGTTGTTTGCAGAGGAGCATCCGCTAACAGCGAGGGTAGCCGTCAATAGAATATGGCAGCGCTTTTTTGGTCAGGGATTGGTAGCCAGCAGCTATGATTTTGGTAACCAAGGGTCACTTCCTACCCATCCTGAATTACTGGATTTTATGGCCCTTAAGTTTAAAGATGGGGGGTGGGATTTACATAAAATCATGCGATTCATTGTACAATCAGACACCTACAAACAAAATAGTGCCGTAAGCGAAAAAGCCCTTCAATTAGACCCAGAAAATAAATGGCTGGCCAGGGCACCAAGATTGAGATTGTCTGCAGAGAGCATTAGAGACCAAGCCTTAGCGATTAGCGGCTTATTGGTCAGAAAAATTGGTGGCCCGAGCGTAAAACCGTATCAACCAGAAGGCTTGTGGAAAGAAACCACCGGCGGAGGCGGCGGAAGTACAGCCAACTATGTGCCAGACACTGGTGCTTCTCTCTATAGAAAAAGTATGTACACCTTTTGGAAAAGAACCGTTCCTCCGCCGAGCATGCTCACCTTTGATGCCTCTAATAGAGATTTATGCAGTGTAAAAAGCCAACAAACCAATACCCCACTTCAGGCCTTAGTATTATTAAATGACCCACAAATCATAGAAGCATCTCGGGTATTGGCAGAAAAAGCTACTAAAAAAGAAACCAAAGTAGCCGCCCAGTTGGCCTATATATACTTGGCAGCTACTGGCCAATTTACCACTGAAAAAGTAGCCGAACAATTACTAGCGCTTTACCACGACATGGAGCAACAGGTATTAGAAGAAGGTGTTTTACCTGAAGCGTATTTAGGCATTGGAGAAAAAGAAAGGTCTTTTAAAGAAAAAGATACTGCATTTACCGCCCTGTCCCTAACAGCTCACACCATTTTAAATTTAGACCTAACCATTACCCGCAGCTAATCATGAGTGAAAAAAAGATTATAGAAGAACGCTCCCTACAACTCAACAGAAGGGCCTTTCTAGGTAAAACTGCTCTTGGCATTGGTGGGATTGGCTTGGCCTCATTATTAGGTACGCCATATTTTAACACCACTAAAAACGGCGTAATTACTTCTGCTACACCAAATGCAGGTGTTAAGGGATCCCTAGGAGGGCTCCACCATCCTGCCAAAATAAAAAGGGTCATTTATTTGTTTCAAAGTGGTGGCCCCTCACAATTAGAATTATTTGACTACAAGCCCATGCTCAATAAAAGGCGTGGAGAAGATTTACCAGAATCTATTAGAAACGGACAAAGGCTTACCGGAATGACCTCTGGACAAGATAAATTTCCACTAGTAGGTTCCCAATTTAATTTTAAACAATACGGCAACAACCCTGCTTGGATCAGCGATCTTTTGCCTTATACCGCAAAAGTAGCAGACGACATTTGTGTGATAAACTCCATGTATACAGAGGCTATTAACCACGATCCTGCAGTCACTTTTTTCCAAACAGGCTCCCAACAACCCGGGCGTCCAAGTATTGGGTCTTGGTTGAGTTATGGCTTAGGCAGTGAAAATGACAACCTTCCTGCTTTTACCGTTTTACTTTCTAGGGGAACAGGAAGGCCCAATGGTCAACCTTTGTATACCAGGCTTTGGGGGAATGGGTTTTTACATTCCCTACACCAAGGGGTGCAGTTTAGGGCAGCCAAAGATCCTGTCTTGTATTTAAATGATCCAGACGGCATGAATAAGGCTACTAAAAGAAACATGCTAGACCACTTGGCAGCATTAAATGACGCTGGTTATGAAGACTACGGAGATCCAGAGATTAAGAGTAGGATTGCCCAATATGAAATGGCTTATAGGATGCAAACCTCTGTGCCAGATGTAATTAGCACAGAAAAAGAGCCAGACTATATTTATAAAATGTACGGAGCAGACGCTAAAATCCCCGGCACATTTGCTGCCAACTGCTTGTTAGCTAGAAGATTGGCAGAAAAAGATGTGCGTTTTATACAACTGTATCATATGGGATGGGACCAACATGAAAACCTTCCTGGTGCCATTGCCAAACAAGCCAAAGATGTAGATCAGGCTTCTGCTGCACTCATTATGGACCTCAAACAGAGGGGTTTATTAGAAGACACCTTAGTGGTTTGGGGTGGAGAGTTTGGAAGAACCAATTACTCACAGGGACTACTCACAGATACCAATTACGGAAGAGACCACCACCCAAGATCCTTTAGCATGTATCTGGCTGGAGGCGGAATAAAACCAGGATTGTACGGAAAAACAGATGATTTTGGATACAATATTGTAGAAAACCCCGTACATGTTCATGATTTTCAAGCAACCATGTTACATTTATTGGGTATAGACCATGAAAAATTCACTTACAAACATCAGGGAAGAAGATTCAGACTTACAGATGTAGAAGGAAAAATTGTCAGAGATATTTTAAGTTAGCATGAAAAGAAAAGAATTTATAGCTACATCTGGTCTCGGATTTCTAGGCTTGGGGCTCTTTGGATGGGACACACTTGGGGTTAATGTCCTAAAAGATGCCGTTATAGGACATGGGAGCCACCAATACAAAATAGACTTAAACTGGGGCGCATTGAATCCCAATTTCTATCCTGTAAATGACTGCCATGAAATGGTACAGGACCGCAAAGGTCTCTTGTACCTATTGACCAACCACACTGCCAATAATGTGTTGGTTTACAACACTTCTGGCGCCTTAGTAAACAGCTGGGGAAACGAATATCCAGGCGCACACGGACTGAGTATTCACGATGAAAACGGCACAGAATTCTTGTATATTTCAGACAACAACAGGCATGAGGTGATCAAAACAACCCTAGATGGAAAAGTGGTTCAAATTTTTCCCTTTCCTGTAGAAAGTGAGAAGTATCTTAGCCCCTCTGAGTATATTCCTACGGAAACTTGTGTGGCCGCAAACGGCGATGTCTTCGTGGCAGACGGCTATGGCGCACAATACATCCTTCACTACAATGCCAAAGGCGAACTTTTAAACGTATTTGGCGGAAAAGGGACGGAAAAACACCAGTTTTTAAATGCCCATGGCATTTGTATTGACACTAGAAGCAAAAACCCCAGCCTGCTCATTACTGAAAGACAGGGAAACGAACTAAAACGTTTTGACCTCAACGGGAATTTTTTAAGCACTACCCATTTACCAGGGGCATATATATGCAGGCCAGTCATTCACGAGCAAGAAGTNTATCTGGCCACTATTTGGTCTGGTGATGGGGCCGCCAATAGTGGTTTTATAGCTATTTTAGATCGAGACAATAAACTTACTTCTGCTCCTGGTGGTATAGCACCTTCTTACAATGAAGCGGGTGAGCTGCAAAAAATGCGCCAAGGTTTAAAAGTTTTTAAACACCCCCATGATGTTTGTGTAGACAAAGACCACAATGTTTATGTAACCCAATGGAATGCCGGAAAAACATATCCTATTAAACTCATAAGGATATGAGAAGTCTCTGTCTAATAAGGGAAAAACACTTTGTCTTAGTAGGGTGTATTGTGGTTGGTTTGCTGAGTTGCTTAGTGGGTTGTAAACAAGCGACTGACCAGTCAGTGACACTTAGCAGCTCCAAGACTTTTCAACTCTCTAATCCCCTGATTATAACAAAAAAAAAACTCTTTAAAGACAGTACAACAGTCCGGCTGGAGCGCCCTTATCCTGGCGCTATTTTATGGTTTCAATCAGAAGGAATAAATACCCAACTTAACAGTACACCAAAGGCGTATTCCTCCCCTATTATACTTAGTGAAAACACTAAATTACTTGCCTATGCCACGCATCCAGACTATAAAACCAGCGATACCGTGGCTTTAGAGGTATACAAAATAAAGCAACCTTTGAATCAAGCACAAATAAGTGTTTTTCCTCCGGCAAACGACGCTTATCCTGGAAAAGGAGCAGCCACCCTAATCAATAGTACTAAAGGGCCGCTGTCTTTTAGAAATAGTGAAGAATGGTTGGGCTTTAACCAACCGGTTGTAAGGATAGATTTGGTGTTTGAAAAAGCCATTGTCATGAATAAGGTGTATATCAGTAGCTTGATTGATCAAGATGCATGGATTTTTCCACCCACAAACATTATTGTAAAACACAATAATACCGCTATTGGAACACTTTATAATAAGGAAGCAGGTCAACCATTGATGGCCCAATTAAAAACTTTTATAGTAGATATTCCAATTAAAAGCTACACCCAACTCTCTATTGAAATAGCAGCCTTAAATAATATTCCTGAATGGCATCCTGGAAAGGGAACACAATCTTGGCTTTTTATAGATCAAATACTCGTAGAATAATATGTTTTTAATATTTCAACAAGTCAACATCTTTGGGGTTTTTCAACTGTTAAGCGTCCATTTTTTAGCCCTTTGTGGCAACTTTCAATTATTTAATTTCAACCTTTGGCAAATGATGGGAAATTTTCACCCACTTTTGGTGCATTTACCCATTGGTATTTTTCTATTTGGTTTTGCGTTGGAGTGTTTTAGTAGGTTTAAGAAAATACCGTTACCACAACAAATTAGCGCATTTACCTTAGCTACTGCAGCAGGTTTTGCACTCTTCTCTGTTATCTCAGGTTTACTTTTAGCCCAGGATGGGGCTTACAACCAAGATAACTTGTCCTTACATAGAAACATGGGAATAGCCTTTACCCTAGGGGCATTTGGCTTGCTTTTCATACAACAATATAAAGCTGTTTGGACCACAAAAGCATTCCTTCCCCTCTATGCTATATTGGTGCTTTTATTGAGTATTACTGGGCATTACGGCGGAAACATGACCCATGGTGAAGGCTTCTTATTTGGGCAAAATGATTCCAGCTCAAGCCTTTCCATTGCCTCATTGGAAAATACCATGGTTTATAACGATTTGGTGAAGCCTGTGTTGGACCTTAAATGTGTGGCCTGTCACAACGAAAAAAAAACAGAGGGTGGTCTATTGATGACATCGCCAGAATGGCTGCTAAAAGGTGGGGAACATGGTCCCATTTTTCCAACAAATAAAGATACTTTAGGTACCCTTCTTACCAGAGTACATTTACCCTTAGAGGAAAAAGAGCATATGCCACCAAAATCCAAAAAGCAACTCAGCAGTCAGGAAATAGTCCTGTTAGAATGGTGGATTCAAAACAAAGCCTGTTTTGACTGCAGTACAGCTAATTTAGAAGCCAATGAAAAAGTGGCGTTGGCATTGCAATCCTTTCTAGAAGACAACAGTCCTATTAAACAATGGGAGAAAACCATAGATCCTGTGCCACAAGATTGGATCCTCGCATTAGCCTCCAAAGGAATTACGGCCTATCCAATTACTTTTGGACACCCTATGGTAATAGTCAACGCAAGAGGGAAACAAAATCTGACTAAAAAAGACTTTAAACTCCTGAAAAAACACCAAGAAAATATTGTAGAAATAAACTTGGGTGCTAGCAATATGAATGACACTTTAGCGGTGTTTTTGAAAAACTTTGAGCATCTTTTGAAATTGCAAATTCCACAAACCCCAATTACAGACAAAGGGATGGAATACGTAAAATCTCTAGACCATCTGTTGACCATAAATGCTTTTGCCACCAATGTGACCAGCAAATCATTAGATATCATTAGTGAAATAAATACCTTAGAAAACGCCTACCTCACAGACACGCAAATCAATAAAAATACAATGGAGGCCTTTGTGGCTAAAAACGGAAAGCTACGCTTGCATTATATCTCTGAAGACACTTTTGCCCAAACCGCATTAGACCCGCCTACTATTTTATCCAAAACAGATTTTTTTAGAGATTCTCTAGCCATAGAAATGGCCTATGTGTTTGAAAATGCAAGTCTCTTTTACACCCTGGATGGAAGTACTCCTGACACGACTAGTATAAAATACAACCGTCCTTTTTCCATAGACAAGACTACCGTTCTAAAAGCGGTTACTTATATGGAGGGATGGGGACTAAGTGCCGTGGCAGAGGCAGATTTTAAAAAGTCTAATATAGATTATTCAAAGGTGGAGCTTTTGGAAATACCCAATGAAAAATACACCGCTAATGGAGGGAAATCACTGGTGGATTTAAAAAGAGGTTCTACCAATTTTGTAGACGGCATGTGGCTTGGATTTGAAGGGAAAAACAGCGAGGCAATACTCACATTAAGCAAAAGTGAAAAAGTGAATTCAATGGCAGTTGGAACCTTGTCTGCTCCTGCAAGTTGGATTTTTTACCCTATTGGTCTAGAAATCTTCAGCAGTAACAATGGGATTGATTATAAAAAAATAGCCCAACAAAGTTATTCTCCTGAGGAGCCAAACAACGACGTTAAAAAGAAATTTTTGGAAATCTCTTTTCCTGAAGTTGCCGCCACCCATCTAAAGGTAGTGGTGAAAAGCCCCCTTAAAAATCCTGAATGGCACCCCAACCCAGGAGGCAAAAGCTGGATTTTTATAGATGAAATTATTGTAGACTAGTGTTTGCAATTGACTAAATTATAGTATGTGGCATTTTTTTTACTGAAAAGTTTAATGTTAATTATAATCTAGCTCATATTATTATATGGTATCGGATATCTAATAATTATCATAACTTGATTGTATTAAATTTTTAGAGCTATTCATAAATCTCCAATAATATCTCTTTGGTAACAGATGTTACAAAGCAGCCATCATATTTTCCTTACTTTTGACAAAAATATTTAAATGGATTTTATTTTAGACCCTTGGCCGTGGTATGTATCCGGCCCTCTTTTTGCTTTAGTCATGCTTAGCCTTACTGTCTTTGGAAAGAACTTTGGCATGTCTTCTAACCTCAGAACACTCTGTGCCATTGGTGGTGCAGGGAAATGGGCTTCCTTCTTTAAATTTGACATTAAAGCCCAAAAATGGAACTTAGTCGTGGTATTAGGTGCCGTTATTGGTGGGTATCTCGGAAGTCATTTTCTCCAAAACCAACCAGATATAGCTATAAGCGCGTCTACCGTAGAGGCATTACAACAAATGGGATTTCAGAATCCTGGAGCCAGTATTTTACCCCCTGAACTCTTTAGTTTAGACGCTCTAGCTGAACCAAAAACTTGGGCCATACTCATTATAGGTGGCTTTCTAGTTGGTTTTGGCACCCGCTACGCGGGTGGCTGCACCTCAGGACATGCTATTAGCGGGTTGAGTAACCTACAATTACCATTCTAGTGGCTGTCATTGGATTTTTTATTGGAGGACTTATTATGACACATTTAATTTTACCCCAATTATTCTAGACTATGAAATATTTAAAATTTTTATCGGTAGGTATTTTCTTTGGTATCTTATTGGTTAAATCCGAAGCAGTTTCCTGGTTTAGAATATTTGAAATGTTCCGTTTTGAATCTTTTCATATGTACGGAATTATAGGCAGCGCTGTAGTACTTGGTGCTATTGGAATTGCGCTAATTAAAAAATTCAACGTTAAAGATCTTTCTGGTCATGCTATTGAAATCCCAAACAAAGCTAAAAACTACACCTCAGCAATTATTGGAGGTTCTATTTTTGGACTGGGATGGGCGCTAGCAGGTGCCTGCCCTGGCCCCATGTATGTTCTGGTGGGAACAGGTGCTATAAGCATCTTTGTCGTTATTGGAGCAGCGCTTTTAGGTACTTTTGTATATGGACTACTCAGGGATAAATTACCCCACTAGCTAGTGAGGATTTATCAAAAATGATTGGGCCTACTTGTGTAAATAAACCAATTCTCTATAGAATTATTGTGAATTAATTATATAAAAAAAGCCCCTTAAAAGGGGCTTTTTTTATTGGGTGAGTAATTCCTTGACTACTACACAATCTCTGCCTGAATGCCTGCGTCTAAAATGCCTTGACAAGCAGACTTTAACTTTTCAATTGGACCTGTTTTAACGGTGCACTTACCTTTAAAGTGAATAATTAGGGTACATTGCTGGGCTTGCTCATTTGAATGCTTGCACACCCTGATTAAAGTATTAATGACATGATTAAAAGTGTTTACCTCATCATTAAAAACAATGAGTTCACTATCCTTTTCAACCGCCTCTAATGTATCTT
>JGI20159J14440_10001018_pt1 | contig 20559 bp, 18 predicted proteins | sample COG_09_FD_14440 | JGI IMG/M metagenome (IMG submission 14440) | reverse complement strand
AAATCCAATTATTAATAATGATGATAACCCTGTGCTTGAACAGAAGTACTCTGTTGAAACGGGCACAGTCTTTAAAATAAATACCAAAGAAAAAAAGTTATTTAATGAGCAAGGAGATGAGGAGATGGTAGATTTGTCATCTTCTTTTAATCCTCAAAAAGTAGAATTTATGAAAGCAGGAGGCTCCTATGCCATTGTTTTTGGTAAAAAATTACAGAGTTTTGCCTGCGATACATTAGATATTGAATTAAAATCGGCATATGCTCCTTCCAAAGAAGTTTATCATCCGGGTCAAGGTCTTACTGCAGTTGAAAAAATATTTAATGCAAATGCCTTGGGCGTTAAGAAAGGATCTATTCTTCATTCAGGTTCAGATGTAAGAGTGAAAGTTAATATTGTTGGATCTCAGGACACTACAGGATTAATGACTTCTCAAGAACTAGAGGCAATGGCTGCAACTGTGATTTCTCCAACAGTTGATGGAGCTTATCAATCTGGATGTCATACTGCTTCCGTTTGGGATTTTAAAGCACAAGAAAACACTCCTAAACTTATGAAGTTTATGCATAAATTTGGTTTAATAACAGCCAGAGATCCAAAGGAAGCGTATCATTCAATGACAGATGTAATTCATAAGGTTTTAAATGATATTACAGTTGATGATTGGTCTATTATAATTGGTGGAGATTCTCATACAAGAATGTCTAAAGGAGTTGCATTTGGTGCAGATTCTGGAACGGTTGCACTTGCGTTAGCAACTGGAGAAGCAACAATGCCTATACCTGAATCAGTTAAGGTTACCTTTAAGGGTAAGATGAGTAGTCATATGGATTTTCGTGATGTAGTTCACGCCACTCAAGCCCAAATGTTAAAGCAATTTGGAGATAATGTCTTTCAAGGAAAAATTATTGAAGTCCACCTTGGTACTTTGCTTGCTGACCAAGCGTTTACTTTCACAGATTGGACTGCGGAAATGAAAGCTAAAGCATCCATATGTATTTCTGAAGATGACACTCTTATTAAATCATTGGAGATTGCGAAAAGCCGCATACAAATAATGATTGATAAAGGTATGGAAAATGATGATAAAATGCTTCACAGGCTAATTCAAATTGCAGAAAAAAGAATTTCAGAAATTAAATCTGGAGAGAAGCCGGCATTAATCCCAGATAATAACGCAAAATATTCTGCTGAAGTAGTGGTTGATCTTGATTTAATAGATGAACCAATGATTGCTGATCCTGATGTGAATAATATAGATGTGTCAAAAAGATACACCCATGATACTATTAGACCAATTTCTTACTATAATGCCGAAAAGAAAGTGGATTTAGGTTTTGTGGGTTCTTGTATGGTTCATAAGGGCGATGTAAAAATTGTTGCCCAAATGCTTCGCAATCTTGAAAAGACTTCGGGAAAAGTTAGTTTTAAAGCACCCTTAGTCGTTGCAGCGCCAACTTATAATATAGTTGATGAGCTTAAACAAGAGGGTGATTGGAGTATTTTACAAAAATACTCAGGCTTTGAATTTGATGACAATAGTCCTAAACAATCTGCACGATTAGACTATGAAAATATACTTTACCTTGAAAGACCTGGCTGTAATTTATGTATGGGTAATCAGGAAAAGGCTGCTAAGGGAGATACGGTACTCGCAACATCTACAAGATTATTTCAAGGAAGAGTAGTAGAAGATTCATCTGAAAAAAAAGGTGAATCACTTCTTGCATCTACTCCTGTAGTTGTTCTCTCAGCAATATTGGGAAGAACTCCAACAATAGATGAATATAAGACAGCCGTTGAAGGAATTGATCTTACAAAATTTGCACCTCCAATTGAGAAGGCGCAGAATACTTCTTCAGCGCATTTCTGATTTCAGTATAAAGCCAAAAATTGAAGTTTAAATTATTTTTGTTTACTTATTAACTTTACTATCCTGAGACAGAGGTTAAATATATGAAAATAAGTAATTTAGAAGAACTCAACACACCTTGCCTAATATTAGATAAAACTCTTTTAGAAAAAAATTGTAGTTTAGCTAGAAAAAAGTGTGCTGAGTTAAAAACTATTTTAAGACCGCACGTTAAAACACCAAAAAGCATTGAAGTTGCAAAAATAGCACTTGATAATCAAGTTGGACCAATAACAGTGTCTACTTTAGATGAAGCTGAATATTTTGCCTCTGCGGGTTTTAAAGATATACTTTATGCTGTTTGTATAATCCCAAAAAAGCTAGCAAGGTTAGAATTTCTTCAGAAAAAATATGATTGTGTAATTCGCATAGTTGTTGATTCAATTTTAGTAGCTGAGGCAACAGTAGATTACAGTAATTCTCATAGCACAAAATTTGAAATCCTTATTGAGATTGACTGTGGCGAAGGAAGAAGTGGTTTATATGTCGAAGATAAAAAAATTGTAGAAATATCTAAAATTTTCAGTGAGTGTAATAAAACAAATCTTATGGGTGTTCTTACACATGCAGGTCATAGTTATTCAACTGACAACAAAACAGAAATTTTATCAATTGCAAATAAAGAACGAGAAGATGCTCTTGCTGCAGTAAAACATTTTTCAACTTTTAATAATAACAACCCTATTATAAGCATAGGTTCTTCACCAACCATGTTGTTTGCGTCTCATCTGAACAACATATCTGAAGTAAGAGCAGGAATATATATGTTTTGGGATCTAGCCCAAGCGTCCAGAGGAATTTGTAAAATCGAGGATATAGCAGTTACAGTTCTAGCTAGCGTAATTGGTCATAATTACCAAAAGAAAAAAATTATTATTGATGCTGGAGCCTTAGCTTTGTCAAAAGATATAAGCGCTAATAGATTTATGCCTGAGGTAGGATATGGATTCGTTTGTGATTCTAATTCAGGAAAATATCTAGGTTTGAACATATCCGAAATTCATCAAGAACATGGAGCAATTGATATTAGCAATCCTGATTGGTTTGATAATTTACCTATTGGAAGTTTGGTAAGAGTTTTACCAAACCATTCGTGTTTAACCTGTGCTGGTCATAGTAGTTATAATATTTTAGAAAACAATATGATTATTGATAATTGGAAAAGAACTAATGGCTGGTAAATTCTTCACTTTTGTATAAAAGTTTTAATTAAAATTAATTAAAATATTGAGAAGTAAAATATGTCAATTTGGGGAAGTTTATTAGGTGGTGTTATTGGTTTTTCTTTTGGAGGTCCATTTGGAGCCTTGTTAGGATCATTCCTAGGTGGAAAAATTTCTGGGTTAAATTCTTCTAAGACAATTGGGAATCAGCAAAGCTCTCAAGAAGTCTTTGCATTATCACTTATAATCCTCTCTGCAAAGTTAAGCAAAGCTGATGGACATGTTAGTAAAGAAGAGTTAATTGCTGTTAAGGATAAACTTCAAATTCCAGACAGTGAAATTGATCAAGTAGCTAAAATTTTTAACAAAGCCAAAGACGAAAGTACAGGTTATGAGCCATACGCAAAACAAATTGCAGAAATTTTCAGAGATAATATAAATGTCTTAGAAGAGGTTATAAATATTTTATTTTATATAGCTGAGGCCGATGGAAATGTAAGTAATGATGAAGAAACAATGATAGCCAATATTGCTTATATTTTTGGCTTAAGCCAGAAACAATATCAAAGTATAAAAGAGTCTAGAAAGACATCAGATAAGCTAAACCCTTATATTGTTTTAGAAAGTCAGCCCACAGACGACCTCAAGACTATTAGAAAAAACTATATAAAATTATCCAAGGAACATCATCCAGACTTATTAATCAGTAAAGGGGTTCCAGTTGAAGTGATCAATGAAAGTAAAAATAAAATGAGATCGATAAACGCTGCATGGGATCAAGTACAAAAACTTAAAAGCAGTTAGTTTTTAATCTCTTTAACACCATTTAAATCAAATTCATTGTTAAAAAAACTTTGCATATCGTTATTATACCACTTTTCATAATCCCACGGTTCACTATGTAACAAATTTTTGTCAGGTATATAAATTTGTGAATCATAAAGTTTCCCAGCAACATTTATTTTCACATATTGTCTAAAATAATTAATTCCCTCAAACTTATCTAATTTGTTCAGCTCATTTAATGAAATATTAGATATCAGAAGGCCTTGAACAACATCCTCTTCATTATTTGTAAATTTAATAAGTGGATAGTTAGCGTCTTTTACTTGAAAAACTTTATAGTGAGTTAAGAAACCATTAGTTGTTTCGTGATACTTTATATTTTCTCCAAGGACTGCTTTTCTGACTTCAGAAGCTTTCAATGTTCCATAAAAAAATAAAGAATATTGAATTTTATGTTTAGAAAGTGCTTCTTTAATTTTCTTCTCATAAGAAAAACAGTTATTGTTTTTGTCATATTTTTTGAAATATTCGTCGGCTTTACCATCTATTTCGTGATTTAAATACTCAACACAACTTTTTACATAATTATTGATGAGTGTTGAAATATCGTGGTTGTAATTTCTTACATCAAATAAATTGGTGATATAAATTAAATGCTTTAATTCATCTATATTAAAATCCCTAAGAATAAAACTTAACTGTAAATACGTATCTTCAAACCTAAAATCATGTGGAAACTCTTCGTTCCATATATCTGTGTCTAGGTTCCAATTTTGTTTTAGGTTTTCTTTTAAAATATTTAACTTTAAAACTTTGACATCGTCGTTTATGTTTAATTTTTCTGTCATACGAGCCTAAATTTTTATAAAATTGTTTACAAATATATAATCATTTTTAACATAATAAATCACAAAGTATAAACCTTTAATGAATAGGTAAATAAATGTTAATTAAAAATCTTGGAACCACTCTAGGAGTTGAAATTATTGGTTTTAATCTTAAAAAAAATATTGATAAAAATATTATTGGCCAAGTTTCAGATCTTTTATCTCAGTTTTCGGTAGTAGTAATTAGAGATCAAAACATTACCAATGAGCAGCATATTAACTTTAGTGAATACTTTGGTGATTTAGAGGTGACAAAAGCAGGAACCAATGGTGCAGGTTCTAAATTAATAATTCTGCAAAACTTTGATGAAGATGGAAATATTGTGCCTCCTACTGATAGACAAAGATTAAATAATTTAGCAAATCAAGAATGGCATAGTGATAGCTCTTTTAAAAAAATACCTTCAAAGCTTTCAATCCTCTCGGCTAAAATGATACCTGCAAAAGGTGGTAATACTGAATTTTTGTCTATGAGAGCTGTATATAATGCTTTGCCTAAAAAATTAAAATCTAATATTGAAGATAAAGTTTGTTGGCATGATTATTCTTATGGAAGATCAAAAATAGATGCTAACCTAGTTACAGCTGATGAAAAAAAAGCGCTCCCTCCCGTAAAACAGAAACTAGTATTAAATAATAAAAAATATGGAAAGTCTTTATATATAGGTGCGCATTGTAGTAAAATAGACGGTATGAATGATGATGAAAGTCAAAATCTCTTAGATGAAATTTACGAGTATATTGATAATGAAAGCCATGTTTACTCTCACATTTGGAAACCGTATGATTTAATAATGTGGGATAACAGAGCTGTTTTGCATAGAGCAACTCCAATAAAAGGAAAAGTAGAAAAAAGGTTAATGGTAAGAACAACTATAGCTGGAGAAGCATCAACTCTAATTTAATTAATAATGGAAAATTATAATGGAAGAATTCGATTATATAATTGTTGGATCTGGCTCATCTGGCTCAGTAATTACAAATAGGTTGTCAGAAATAAATGACATTAAAATATGTGTTTTAGAAGCAGGTGGGACCAACCAGCATCCATATATAAAAATGCCAGCTGGTTTTATCAAAACTATAAATGATAAAAGGTTTAATTGGTGTTTTAAAACTGAAGCCAATGAAAATGTAAATAATAGAGAAATTTTATTTCCTAGAGGCAAAGGCCTGGGAGGTTCAAGCTCTATTAATGGTCACCTCTATGTAAGAGGACAACCAGAAGATTATAATCAGTGGGCTCAATTGGGAAATACAGGTTGGGGATATGACGATATACTTCCTTATTTTAAAAAGTCTGAGTTTAAAGAAAATGGAGATGAAAATATAGAGGGAAAAATGGCCCATTATTTGTTTCTGATATTGTTGAAAAACATCCTTTATGTGAAGAATTTATTGAAAGCTCTAAAGAGATAGGGGTTTCAATTCAAGAAGATTATAATGCCGGCAATCAAGAAGGTATTTTTTATTATCAACGTACTATTAAAAATGGAACAAGATTTAGCGCATATGATGCTTTTTTAAAACCAGCAATCAAAAGAAAAAATGTAAAAGTTACTACCAATACAATTGTTTTAAAAATTATATTTAAAGAGAAAAAGGCAATTGGATTGCTCTGTGAAAAGAATAAAAAACAATTTAAAATCTTTGCCAACAAAGAAATTATTTTATGTGCAGGAGCAATTGGTACACCTCATTTGCTTCAGGTATCAGGTGTTGGACACTCAAATTATTTAAAAAATATTGGTATACAAATAATTCATGAAAATAAAAATGTTGGTGAAGGACTCCAAGATCATTATGCAGTTAGAGTTTCAAATAGTATTAATCTACCTATTACTTTAAACGAAAAAGCACGCGGTTATAAGTTATTTTTAGAAATAATGAAATGGTTTGTCTTGAAAAAAGGTTTAATTTCTTACAGCCCAGCCCATGTAGGTGCTTTTTTAAAGTCTTCACCAGAGATAGATTTACCTGATCTCCAATTTGTGTTTACTCCTGCTTCTTANACAGAAGGNATGATAGGTAAACTTCAGAACATTCCTGGGATTACTTGCGGTGTTTGGCAATCAAGNCCTCAAAGTAGGGGGTATGTAAGAGCTTTATCTAGTCATATTAAAGACGCCCCTTTGATACAGCCAAACTATTTAAAAGAGACAATAGATCAAGATGTTTTAATCCAAGGTGTAAAGATTTGCAGAGATCTTTTAAAAACTTCAAAAATGAAAAAAATTTCCATTAAAGAAACTCTTCCTGGAGAAAATATTAAGACTGACAGTGAAATATTAAATTTTATCAAAAATAATGGAGCAACAGTTTATCATGCAATTGGAAGTTGTAGAATGGGAATTGATAAAGATGCTGTGGTAGATGCAAATTTAAAGCTAAATGGAGTTGAAAATTTAAGAGTTGCTGACGCTTCTATTATGCCAACAATGCCCTCAGGTAACACAAACGCAGCTACTTTGATGATTGCAGAAAAAGCATCTGATTTAATCAAAAAAGACATGTAGGTTTTTTATTTTTTTAGATGACGTGAAATAGCTCTCATTTCATTATCAATAATATTTAATTCAGATAAACTATGTAGTGTGTTGTCAAAATACTCTCTACAGCTTCCTAAAAAGCCGTTTGCTTTCGAAATCATTTTTCCTTTAATTTTGACGTCCTTCTTTCCAAAAAAATTTTTATGTTTTTTATCAACAGTAAAAGCTAGTGACAATACTATCTTGCCATTAGCTAATTTAGTTTTTAATAATTTAGGTCTATAAGCACCTGTGACCATTTCTCTTTGAAACAAAATATCTATGTTTTTAATTGCATTTGATTTCTTTAACTTAAATGCCATACCTTGACACGATCCTCCTTTATCTAAACCCAACATCAAACCTGGGTTGTCAAAAGAGCCTCTACCTAAATAAGTTTTCATACAAAAACTTCTGTGAAAACCATATATTTTTGCTAAGAATTGACCTTCATATTCAACTGTTGGGTTCCACAACAAAGAACCATAAGCAAATACATAAAGATCATTACCAATGCCTTTATCAGGTATAATTTTTCTTCGCTCGTTAACAAGCTCTTCCATGGTAAGAACTTTATCACTTCCACTAATACTTCTAATTTTTTCACCTAAGCGGCCTTGAGTAATATTATCTCGAGTTAGTTTGATTGCACCATCATTTATTTTTTTTGTAGTAGACATCAGACAATATTTTTAGAGGTAATTACTCTATGAGGATAAGGTATTTCTATGCCGGCTTCATCTAGCGCAGGTTTTATTTTTTTCATTAAATCAGTATACAGTGCATACCAATCTTTTGTATGAGAGTATAGTCTCAGCCTTACCACAATCGAACTATCATCATATTTCATTACTAAGAACTGAGGTTCTTTAGGTTTGTTTATAACTCTTTTATCCTCAGCTAATCTCAACAAGACCTCAGAAGCTAGCTCTAAGTTGGTATCATAATGAATACCTATATCAACATCAATTCGCCTGGTTTCATAGTGTGAGTGATTTGTAATTGTGCTATTCCAAATACTTGAATTTGGAATAGATACATAAACGTTATCAAAAGTATCAATAATAGTTGTAAAAAGACCAACCTCTCTAATCGTTCCTGATACGCCTCCAGTTTCAACCCAATCACCAGTAGTAAAAGGTCTTAGTAACAATAACATTACTCCAGCTGCCACATTAGACAATGTTCCCTGCAAGGCTAAGCCAATAGCTAAGCCTGCGGCACCAAGAACTGCAATAATTGAGGTTGTTTGAACCCCAAACTGTCCTAAAACAGCTATAAGAGTTATTATGATTATACCATATCGTATAATATTACCGATTATTGGAACAATTAAAGGGTCTATTTTATTAAACAAACCTAAGTTTTTACGTGCAACTTTACTAAGTTTACCTGCAAAATAAAAACCTAATATCAGTATTATAGTAGCTCCTAAAACCTGTCCGGTATAAGCCACAAATATTTGAATAACATTATTAATTAGATTTGAAATAATTTCTAAATTAATGTTTATGTTGTTACCCAAGAAATAAATCTCCATTACTTTTTTTATGTAGTTACTTTATTTTTAAGATATTATTTCACACAATTATAATTTATATAACATATAATATATTTTAAATATTACTAAATTATTTTTTAATCAGCTTGAGTTAAAATTCTTAATAGGGTTATAAGTTTTTAATGAAAATTATTAAATGGAAACACGGTGATCAACCAACTGTAATTGATAAAAAAATTGCAATTGCTATTGGTAACTTTGATGGTGTTCATAAGGGACATGTTAGATTATTAGAAGCTGCTAAAGTAAAAGCCCATGAAAATGATTTAGCGTTTGGAGTGGTTACTTTTGATCCTCATCCAAGGGATTTTTTTAACTTTAATAACTCTTCCTTCAAACTTTTAGATAGGCAAGAAAAAGAATATCAACTAGCGAAAATTGGAGTTGAATATTTAATTATAATAGAGTTTAGTGAAGCATTAAAAAATTGCACGCCAAATGAATTTCTTTCAGACATCCTGTATCAACAGCTTAACGTGGTAAAGATGTTTGCAGGAGCTAATTTTAGATTTGGAAAAAACAGAGAAGGCACTATTCAAAACTCTAAAGAATTTTCTCAAGCAATAGGCTTAGAGATTATAACTGTAGATTTAGAACAAACTAAATCATTGGATGGTAAAGACAAAACTGTTATCAGCTCTCAATCTATAAGAGGTCTTATTTCTAATGGAGAATTAGAAACTGCAAATACATTATTGGGTAGAAACTGGTGCGTTACCGGCATTGTTAAAAAAGGAAAGCAACAGGGAAGAGAATTAGGTTTTCCAACAGCAAATCTTGATATGGGTTATTTTTTAAAGCCACCTTTTGGTGTTTATGTAACAAAGTTAAAAATTATTGACCACAAAACAAATAAAACAATAAATGATTGGTTGCCATCTATTTCAAATATAGGTAAAAGACCTACTGTTTCAGGCGATGATATTAACATAGAAACTCATGTTATTGATTTTCAAAATCATGGTGTTGATATTAATCTTTATAATAAAAGGATTAAGGTAGAGCTTCTAAAATTTTTAAGACCAGAGATAAAGTTTAGCTCTTTATTGGAGCTAAAAAAACAAATTGGGATTGATACACAAAAAGCAAAAAAATTTCATAGTTTAAAATAATTTACATATCAAGTTAATAGGATGTAAAATAATACTTTATAAAAATCAAAAAAATTAGGTTTTTATTATCAATAAAGAGAAAAAAATGACTGATTATAAAGATACCGTTTACTTACCAAAAACAGATTTTTCTATGCGAGCAGGCTTGCCTGCAAAAGAGCCTCAAATATTAAAAGTATGGGAAGATATTGGTTTATACAAAAAATTAAGGGAACAAAGAAAAAATTCAGAGCCGTTTATACTGCATGACGGACCTCCATATGCAAATGGTAACTTACACATAGGGCATGCATTAAATAAAATTATCAAAGATGTAATTAATCGGTCTCAATCTATGATGGGTAAAAATGCTAATTACGTACCTGGCTGGGATTGTCATGGTTTGCCGATTGAATGGAAGATAGAAGAAAACTACAGAAAAAAGAAAAAGAGTAAAGACGATATCCCTGTTGTTGAGTTTAGAAAAGAGTGTAGAGACTTTGCAAAAAAATGGATGGATATTCAATCAGAAGAGTTCCAGAGATTAGGTGTGTATGGGGATTGGAAGGCACCTTATTCTACTATGAAATATGAGTCTGAAGCTCGTATAATGTCTGAAATTGGTAAATTTCTTATGAATGGTGGTTTATATAGAGGTGTTAAGCCAGTTATGTGGTCACCGGTTGAAAAAACAGCACTTGCTGAGGCTGAAATAGAATATCATGATCACATTAGTACAACTATATTTGCTAGATTTCCTATTTTAAAATCACCAAATAATAATTTAACTGGCCATGAAATTATAATCTGGACAACTACTCCATGGACAATGCCAGGCAATCGCGCTGTTGCTTATGGTAAAGATATTGAATATTCATTATTAGATATTTCAGATGTTGAAGAAAATTCTTTAGCAAAGAGAGGTGACAAAATTTTAATAGCTTCTGATTTATTAGAAGAAGTCATAAAAGAATTGTTGATATCTGATTATAAAATTTCAAATAAATTAAAGGGTGATGACTTAAAAGGATCTATTCTCGGTCATCCATTAAATAAGTTTGGTTATGATCATGAGGTCCTATTATTAGAAGCTGATTTTGTTACAACTGATCAAGGTACTGGCTTTGTTCATATTGCTCCAGGACATGGTTCCGACGATTTTGAGTTAGGTAAAAAAAATAACCTACCAATACCTGAAACTGTTTCAGACAATGGTATATTAGACGATAAGTTACCTCTTTTAGGTGGTCTTCGAGTTTTGAAAGATAATGAAAAAATTGCGGATATAATGTCAGAGCATGGTGCTTTAATTGGGAGAGGGACTTTAAAACATTCTTATCCTCACAGTTGGCGATCAAAGGCACCGCTTGTTTTTAGAACAACTCCACAGTGGTTCATATCCATGAATACAAATGATCTAAGAGATACTGCCCTCAAGGCGTTGTCTGAAACTACCTTCTACCCTTCACAAGGAGAAAATCGACTTACCAAAATGATTGAAGATAGGCCGGATTGGTGTATATCAAGGCAAAGGGCATGGGGTGTGCCTCTAGCTATTTTTGTAAATAAAAAAACACAAGAACCTTTGAGGGATCAAGACGTTGTTGATAAAATTGTAGAAGCATTTAAAGTTGAAGGTGCGGATGCATGGTTTCAAAAGCCATCATCCTATTTTCTAGGTTCAAAATATAATCCTGATGATTATGAAGCTGTAATGGATATTGCTGATGTTTGGTTTGACTCAGGTTCTACTCACGCTTTTGTTTTAGAAGATAGAGACGATTTATTTTGGCCAGCTTCTCTGTACTTAGAAGGCACTGATCAGCATAGAGGTTGGTTTCATTCTTCTTTGTTAGAAAGCTGTGGAACAAGAGGAAGAGCTCCATATGATGCTGTATTAACACATGGTTTTGTTTTAGATCAACAGGGTCGTAAAATGTCAAAATCCCTTGGAAACATTACAGCACCTCAAAAAGTGATTAATGAGTTTGGAGCTGATATTTTACGTTTATGGGTTGTTGGTTCTGATTATTATGATGATTTAAGAATTGGTAAAGAAATCCTTGTAAGGCACGCTGATCATTATAGAAGGTTAAGGAATACATTGAGGTATCTCTTAGGTGCCCTTAACGGATTTGAAAGAAATGAAGAAGTAGATTTTAATGAAATGCCTGAGTTAGAACAATGGGTATTGCATAGAGTTTCTGAATTAAGTAACAAAATTCTAGAAAATACGAAAAATTTTAATCTCCATGATATTTATACAGATATTCATAATTTTTGTACTATTGATTTATCTGCGTTTTACTTTGATATACGGAAAGACACTTTATATTGCGATGAATTAAATGGTAAAAATAGACGTGCATGTAGAACTGTTATGGATATTTTATTTAAATCTTTAACAACTTGGTTGGCACCAATTATTTGTTTTACAGCTGAAGAAGCATGGCAAAACAGGTACAAAGATCCTGAAAATTCTGTACATCTTCAAACCTATTTTAAGTCAAACNTAAATTGGNATAATGAAATGTTAGGAAATAAATGGTCTGAAATTAGAGAATTTAGATCANTTGTTACAACTGCAATAGAAGAAAAAAGGAAAGAAGGTTTGTTAGGNTCAAGCTTACAGGCAAAGGTAATTATCGGCGCTAATGAAAATGTACATGAAAAACTAAAAGACATTGACTTACCTGAACTTTTTATCTGTTCTGATGTAGAAGTAAATTTGAATAATCAATTAGAAAACAACTCTATGAATGTAGAAGTTGAACTTGCTTCTGGTGGAAAATGTTTGAGATGTTGGAAAGTTGTTAAAGAAGTGAAAGATGAAGTTGAAATTTGCAACAGATGTTCGATTGTGGTTAAGCGTTAATTTAATGAAAAAAAACTTTGGAATATTTAATCTAACATTAATTTTGATTATATTTGTTGTGTTAGATTATCTTACAAAATCATGGGCAATAGAAAACTTATTTATTGAATATAAGTCAATTAAATTAACATCATTTTTATCGTTTACACCAGTTTGGAATAGTGGAATCTCGTTTGGGTTTTTACAAGATTTAGGACAAATTGGTAGGTATGGGCTAACAATTTTTGCGCTTTCGGTCAGTGTTTGGTTAATACTCTCTTCTTTTAAGTTACCTAGATATTCATCTCTTGGCTTCATATTGATAGCTAGTGGAGCAATAGGTAACGCTATTGACCGAATAATCTATGGTAAAGTTGTTGACTTTATTGACTTTTATATTGAAGATTTACACTGGCCAGCGTTCAATCTTGCTGATACAGTAATATTCATTGGTGCAGGTTTATTTCTCTTTAATCAATTTTTTACTTCTGAGAGTTCTTATTATGAAAAGTAAATTTTTTAAAATGTCATTTTGTTTTTTGCCTTTAATAATGTCAATTTCAAGTTGTTCTGATTTTAGAAAAGCTGTTGGAAAAGAAAAAGTAATACCAGATGAATTTTTAGTTTCAACCACACCCTCTCTTTTAGTGCCACCTGGATATAATATTGACCCTGAAGTTTTTAAAAATAAAAACGCATTAGTGAAAGAAAATTTTAGTTTAAGTGAAAAGATAAAAATTAATGATACAAATAATATCTCAAGTTTTAAAGAGTTATTTATTTCAAAAGACATTCCAAAAGATATTAGAAAAATTGTTGATGAAGAAACATTAGGTGTTTCCTTAAGTGAAAGAAGGGGAATTGATATTTTGTTTGGTAATGTTCCTAAGACTGGAACGGTTTTGAATGGGAAAAAAGAAGCATTAAGACTTAGAAACAATAAGTTATCAGGAGAAAAACCAAATTCAAGCCCTACTCCGGCTCTTGATATAAATTCTGGAAAACCAATAGTTATTAAATAATAAAGACTTTAAATGGAAATCAGAAAACTTCCGGATAACCTTATTAATCAAATTGCGGCGGGTGAAGTTGTTGAAAGACCGTCATCGGCACTTAAAGAGTTAATTGAAAATGCCATTGACGCTAAATCAACTCAAATAAACATTTTAATTGAAGATGGTGGTAAAAATTTAATATCAGTATCTGACAATGGAATTGGAATAGAAAAAAAATATGTCCCTTTGGCAGTTGAAAGACATGCCACATCAAAGTTACCTAAAAATGATCTAATCAAGATAGATTATCTAGGTTTTAGGGGAGAGGCTCTTCCTTCAATTGCTGCAGTAAGTGAGCTAAATATTCAAACAAGATCTATAAAATCTGATGAGGCTTGGTCTTTAGATGTAATTGCAGGTACTGTTAAAGAAATTTATCCTTCTTCTAGACAATCAGGGACTATTATATCTGTAAAAAAACTTTTTTATGCAACACCTGCTCGATTGAAATTTTTGAAATCTTCTCAAGTTGAAAGCGGTTATTGTAATCAAATGATATTAAAGCAAGCTTTGGCAAATCCAAAGATTGGCTTTAAATTTCAAGCAAATGGTAAAGAATTATTAAATATTAAACCAGAACTCAATTCCGATGACTTATTTTTGAATAGAATAACAAATATTATGGGTCAGAGTTTTGCAGAGGAAGCTATAAAAATAAATAATGTCAAACCTATTAAAGAAGAAAAATTTGCAAAGATACATGGTTTAATTAGTCTGCCCACTATGAACAAATCAAATCATAATCAGCAATATTTATTTGTAAACGGGAGGTGTATTCAAGATAGAAATTTATCAGGTGCGATAAGAGCTGCTTACCGTGATACACTTCCAAAAGGTAGATTTCCTCTTTTCTGTCTATTTATAGAGGTTCCCAGTGAGTTTATAGATGTAAATGTTCATCCAGGTAAAACAGAGGTTAGATTTCAAGATAATGCTTTGATAAGAAGTTTATTAGTTGGATCAATTAGCCGTGAATTAAATGCTAGCTTTAGTCGAACTACAGGTGATATTTCCAAAGAGGCAATAACTCGGTTTGAGACATACAAAAACATAAACATAGAAAACTATGTTAATGAAACTCAAACATTCTTTGAAAATAATAAACTTTCTCCATCAATAAAATCTATCAAAAGTATCAATGAAGAAAATCCAACACCGCCAAATGATCAACAAGATGACTTTCCTTTGGGCGTTGCTCTCGCGCAATTCAATAAAAACTATATAATTTCAAGAAATTCAAATGGTATTGTGATAGTAGATCAGCATGCAGCTCATGAGAGGTTGGTATTAGAAAAAATGAAGTCTGCACGAGTAAATAAATCTATTGAAAAGCAAATTTTATTACTTCCAGAAGTAATAAATCTTCAGCCAATACCATTAGCTTTAATCATAGAAAATATAGATTTATTATCAGAAATAGGTTTTGTTATTGAACCTTTCGGTGCAGGTATGGTTATAGTTAGAGAAATTCCGGCGCTAATTGGGCACGCAGATATAAAACAAATTATTATTGATTTAGGGGATGATTTATCCTCAGCTGGTCTACCATCGTCCTATCTTGCCAAAGTTGACTTGATATTAGGAAATATTGCTTGCCACAGGTCTGTTCGGTCAGGACGAGTTTTAAATGAAACTGAAATGAATAATTTACTAAGAGAAATGGAAATAACTCCTAATTCAGGTCAATGTAATCATGGTAGGCCTACTTCTATAAGTCTTTCATTAAAAGATATTGAAAAGTTATTCAATAGAGCCTGATCTAATTAATCTTAAGATCGTTAATTTAGATTTACCGTATGCTTTAGTATCAAATACTTCATATCCTTCTACTTGAAAACTTTCTTTTTTACTACTTTCAGCAAAAATATAGCTGTCATTATTAATTAAGTTTAATTCTTTTAAGCCAATTAAACACTCTTCAATAATCGATGTATTATAAGGAGGATCTATAAAAATTATATTAAATATAGTGCTTATTTTCTTAAGTGCCTTTACTGCATCATCCTTTATTAAATTAATTTGAATTTTATTTTGATTTTTTATCTTTAATTTTGAAATATTTTTTTCAATTACGTGAATTGCCTTTGGGTCTTTTTCAATGAAATATACAAGTTCAGTACCTCTTGATATTGCCTCAATTCCTAGTGCTCCAGTTCCACTACAAATATCAAGAACTTTAGATGTGCTTAAATTCAGATTGTATTTATGAGATTCTAAGATTGAAAATAGAGATTCTTTTAACCTATCAGATGTAGGTCTAGTATTTGAGTCAAGTGGGGGGTAAAGTTTTAACCCTCTAAATTTTCCACTTATTATTCTCATAGTCTTTTATATTTTTTTTTGTTTTATTTTTTTTAGTTTTGATAACCCTAATTGGTCGTTCAACACTCTACTTTTTATTTCTTCTAGTTCACCAGCAGACAAATTTTTAAGATTAAAAGGGCCAAAAGAAATTCTTATTAGACGGTTAACATTATAGCCAAGATAGTTCATAACCTTTCTTACTTCTCTATTTTTACCTTCTCGAAAACTTAAAGTAAGCCAGGCGTTACTTCCTTGCTGTCTATCTAATGTGGCATCTATTCTGCCGTATTTAATCCCGTCAACCGTTATCCCATTTTTCAGAGGCTCTAAATCTTTTGCCAACACATAACCGTGAACTCTAACTCTGTATTTACGCAACCAACCAGTTAAGGGTAACTCTAGCTTTCTTGCCAAGTCACCATCATTAGTAAGTAATAAAAGTCCTTCTGAGTCCATGTCTAAACGACCCACTGAAATTAGTCGCGTGTCTATTTTACTTTTTAGATCTTCAAAGATTGTTAATCTACCTTCAGGATCATGATTAGTAACTAAATGCCCTCTTTGTTTGTGATACAGCCATAATTTTGTAATGGTCTGAGATGGTAAGGGCTGACCATTTACTTCAATGATATCTTTTGAAGTTACATTAACTCCACATTCAGTTAAAACTCTGTTATTAAGTTTAACTTGTCCATTTACAATCCATCGTTCAGCCTCTCTTCTAGAACAAAGTCCAGCTCTAGCAATTACCTTGGCTATTCTTTCCGAATTGGTCCTTAAATTTTCTGGCATTGGATTTTCTTTATTTTGTTCAGAAAATTCAGAATTATTTTTTTTAAAAGATGTTTTCATAGTTTTGTATTATAGCTTTTAATAATTATTAGCAATATTTCTAAGGAGTAAGGGTTAAATTAATGTCTTATCAAATTGATTATATGAGAATTGCTATAGAAGAAGCTATGAAAGCTAAAAATAAACAAGAGGTTCCAGTTGGTGCTGTAATAGTTGACGATAAGGGAGAGGTAATTGCAAAAGCACATAATTTAGTAGAACTTAATAATAACTCAACTTGTCATGCTGAAAAATTAGTAATTGAAAAAGTCCTTCACATCACTGGAAATAGATTTTTAAATACTTACGATCTTTGGGTAACGTTAGAGCCATGTATAATGTGCGCAGGTATTATAAAACAAACTAGAATAAGAAGATTATATTTTGGTGCAGAGGATAAAAAAGGAGGTGCCATAGAAAATGGCCCTCAAGTTCTTAAAAAAGATGAAGCTAATGGGTCTATAGAAATTTATTCTGGTTTTTTACAAGATGAATCGGAACTGTTATTGAAAGATTTTTTTAGTAAGTTAAGATCTAATTAAAGTTTACCAATATCCTTTCTGTAAAAACCTTTTTCCCAATTTATATCTTCAATGGTTTTATAAGCTTTATCTCTACATTCTTTTACGTTTTGCCCAATAGCAGTAACTGATAAAACTCTACCACCATTAGATATGAGTTTTTTTTCATTATTTTCAGAGGTTCCAGAATGAAAGATTGATATATTTGTCTCTTGATCATATTTATTGAGTAGCGGTAGTTCACTACCTTTTTTAAAATCTCCTGGATAACCTTGGCTGGCTAGTACAACTGTAATTGCAGTATTGTCAAACAGATCAATTTTCATGCCGTTGAGTTTTTTGTCGACTGTATTTTTAACAATCTCGACTAAATCTGTTTCTAGTCTAGGAAGAACAACTTGAGTTTCAGGGTCTCCAAACCTACAATTAAACTCAATGACTTTAGGTCCATCTTTGGTAAGCATTATGCCTGCGTATAAAATTCCTTCATAAACAATGCCATCTGACTTCATTCCATTAATGGTTGGGATTATAATTTTATTAAAAATCTCTTGATTTAAACTGTCATTCAGTGCAGGCGCGGGAGATATAGCGCCCATTCCTCCCGTATTCGGCCCTTGATCATTATCATATGCTCTTTTATGATCTTGAGCTGTACCTAAGATTATTGCAGTATCCCCGTCAGATACTGCAAATATACTTGCCTCAATACCTGTTATTCTTTCTTCAATTAAAATAGATTTACCAGCATCTCCAAACTTATTATTTTCTAACATTTGAGTAGATGCGTTTATAGCCTCTTCTACTGTATCACAAACAACAACTCCTTTGCCTGCAGCAAGACCATCTGCTTTTACAACACAGTATCCATTCAATAGCTCTATTTGGTCTTTTGCAGTTTTTATATCATTACAATATATAAAATCAGGTTGTGGAATATTATTCCTTTTACAGAAATTTCTAGAAAAGGTTTTGGATCCTTCTAATTGAGCTGCTTTAGCAGATGGACCAAAAGCTTTAATTCCTATTTCAGACAACTTATCTTTTAATCCGAGAACTAGAGGTATTTCGGGTCCAATAAAAACGAGGTCTATATTGTTATCTTTAGCCAGTTTGCATTGTCCTTCTATATCATCCACTGATATGGGATAACATTCTGCAAATTTTTTAATACCTGGGTTTCCAGGTGCCACAATAAGATTTTTTGTTAATGGAGATTTAGATAAGTAATGAGCTATCGCATGTTCTCTGCCACCGCCACCAACTACTAAAATATTCATAAAATTATATACTCCAAAATGCTTTAGATTTTTTACAATATGCCATAGTATCAATTTATGACAAATATAAATTTTAATGATTTTTAATGGAAAATAATTCAAATAATCCAGTTTATTCTGTTGGTGAATTTTCTCATGTAATTAAAAAATTAGTTGAAACTAATTTTAGTTATATACGGATTAGAGGTGAAATTTCACGCCTTCATTTCCAAGTTCTGGTCATGTTTATTTCACACTTAAAGATACAGAAGGAACAATTGCTGCCATCATATGGAAGTACACGATGCCTAGGCTGTCGATCAGGCCCGAAGAAGGTATTGAAGTAATATGCACTGGTAAGATTACGACTTTTGCAGGACAGTCAAAATATCAAATTATTGTAGATAATATGGAAATTGCAGGCGAAGGTGCTCTCCTTAAAATGCTTGAAGATAGAAGAAAGAAACTTCTTGCTGAAGGCTTGTTTAAACAAGAATATAAAAAACCAATTCCTTATCTGCCAGCAAGAATAGGTGTAATAACCAGTCCTTCAGGGGCTGTAATAAGAGATATTTTACATAGATTATCAGATAGGTTCCCGTCTCATGTTTATTTGTGGCCTGTTGCCGTCCAGGGTGATGGATCAGCAAAACAAATTGCCAATGCTATCGACAAATTCAATCAACTCACTGATAAAACAAATATTAAAAAACCAGACTTACTTATTGTGGCAAGAGGAGGCGGCAGCCTTGAAGACCTGTGGTCTTTCAATGAGGAGATTGTAGTTAGATCAGTGTTTAATAGTTCTATTCCTGTCATCTCAGCTGTAGGACATGAGACAGACACTACGTTAATAGATTTTGTATCCGATTTGAGAGCTCCGACACCTACAGGAGCGGCAGAAAAATCAGTGCCAGTAAGAGATGAATTACTTGCGAGAATCAATGAACTAAAGCTAAGACTAAATACCTCATATACAAATAAAATTAAAAACAACAAAGATCAGTTAAATAGTTTAATAAAACTTCTAGGAAAACCTGATCAAATCTTTGATAATAAAAATCAAAAGCTAGATTTTATTTATAAAGATATAGAAAGTTTATTTAACGCAATATTTGTTGAAAACAGAAATAGAGTTAACCAATATGCTCAAAGACTTACTCCTCCAAAAATTTTGATTAACAACTTAGACGCTAAAGTAAAACTTCTGGAAACAAAATTCATAAATTATTTAGAAAACATTGTTTCAAAAAAAGAGACTAAGTTAAATTCTCTCAACCAGCTTTTAGAGGCTTCAAGCTTTAATAGGATTTTAGAGCGAGGATTTTCTCTAGTAATGGATAACGAAGGAAAACCAATTAAGCTCAGTAGTGAAGCACCTAAAAATTCTAGAGTTAGGATAAAGTTTTCTGATCAAATTAGATCAGGACAATTAGACTTGTAATGCCTACGTTCTTTTGAGTTATTTTCCCCAACGCCTATGCGCCCATAGCCATTGTTCTGGCTTATCTATAATCCATTCTTCTATTCGAGAAGAAATTAATCTTGTAATTTCATATGTTGTTTTTTCTTTGTCTAAATTTGTAGGAATATTTAGTTTATCCTCTACCGTCATCTTAAACCTAATTCCATTAAATCTCTCGATTCTTACCATATAAATTGGAGTATTCCATTTCAAAGCCATGATTGCGGCGGCTTGTGGAGTAGGAGTTTCTACGCCAAAAAATGGAACATTAATACCTTCTCTTAGTAATTGATCACCAGTTAAGCCTACAATTTCTCCAGCTTTGATTTTGCTAGCCATTCC
>JGI20159J14440_10000976_pt1 | contig 21117 bp, 16 predicted proteins | sample COG_09_FD_14440 | JGI IMG/M metagenome (IMG submission 14440) | reverse complement strand
TATCAGCCTTACCATAGTGTTCATATGCCTTTTAAACACAACTTCTTTTGGACAGCTAAAGTTTTTAAAAGATATTGTTGAAGAAGTTATTGAAGAGACAACCCTTGACGAACTTAATATCGAAGAGGTTCCTTTTTCAGTAGAAGAAGCAGCAAATGCCCTAAAAGAAGCCCTCTCAAAGGGTATCGAAAAAGGAGTTCAAAAGGTTAACAAAGAAGATGGATATTTTAAAAATACATTGATCAAAATTCCATTTCCTAAAGAAGCCGAGCAAATATCAACTACACTCGCAAAAGTACCTGGCGGAAAAGAAAAATGTGATGAGGTGGTTTTACTTATTAATAGAAGTGCTGAGCTGGCTTCTAAAGAAGCACTAAATATTTTCATAGGAGCGATAACAGCAATGGAAATATCAGATGCTATTGCTCTTGTGAATGGTGAAGAAGATGCCGCTACTCAATATTTAGAAAATACCACAAAAAGTGAATTACTCATTAAATTTAAACCCATCATAGAAAATGCACTTCAACAAACAGGTACCACCAAATATTGGGGGGAGGTAATGAAAATCTACAACAAAGTGCCCTTTACTAAAAAGGTCAATCCCGATCTAGCCGAATATGCCACAGAAGAGGCTACTATTGGACTCTTCAAAATGATTGCAGAAGAGGAATCTGCAATACGAAGCAATCAAGCTAATAGAACTACGGCTCTTTTAGAAAAGGTATTTGGCCAATGATATAAATCCACCAGCCGTTATCAAAGCCGAATCGATGTAATGATGATTTGAATATTTAGTTAGATTATCTGAAAGATTCGAAAGTAAGACTTAACCCGACCATCGGCGGCCAACTATGATGGTATCTTGAGACTGACCAGCAATTTCAGAAAATATAAGATCATTTTTTCTTAGTTCGGAATCACTTAACCATACATCTAATCTTAAAGAAGCGCTATTGAATAATGAAATGGGTAACGCATTCATCTCAAAAATGGCTATGATAATATTTAAAGAAGCCTCAGGCATTCATTGATCACTTTCAACATCTCATTAAGAACCATTCAACCTGTGAAACCTATCAAAGTCAAGGCGTGACATTGTATTGAATGGCCAAAAAGATCGGAGCAAAACATGAAAGCGGAACAGTTAACAAATGGAGTGCGATGAAAGCAATAACGGGTACCCAATCTTCAATATGAATAGATTGATGGTCTAGATAAACCCGTCATAGCTATTTCACCAATGATTGATTTACCATTTTTTTGAACTTTTCAAGCTATCGAATGCCTTTTCCAAAACGGGTAACAAATAAATAATAAATCACTAAAACCGGTACAATTACAAAGATAAGTATGGGTAGTTTCTCTACCGAAAAAGCATCCAATATAAAAGCCAATAGGAATACAATAGACACTATGGAAATGATAAGCAACAGATAGGCAATCAGTTTTGGATTCATTGTTATCTCTTTTGAGTCGTTAAATACACACTAACACTTTTGACATTCAATAAAACCTTAGACACCTAAAATAGGGATTAAAAAATACCCATCTATAATTTCTAAGGTTTCATCATCTAAACAGAAATACTAGAAAATAGTCCTTCAAAGCTAAAAAGAACGTGATTAAAACTTAAATATTAACTGAATTACCTAATTTTACAAACACAATCACATAAAAATGAATTACTGGTCAAAAATTTCTCGTTTTATTTGTCTCACGTTGATCGGCTTACTTACTGCCATTTTATCTTGTCAGCAGGACGAAGGACCAAACAACTATATACTGGATATAGATATTGTTCCTCTAAACGGCGGTACTGTTTCTCCGTTATCGGGAACCTATAATGTGGGTGACACAATTACTTTGACCGCAATACCTAATGAATATTTTAATTTTGATGATTGGTTGCAAGACTCCCTTATCTCTTTGACCGACTCCTTAGGTGGCACCCTCACCTTAGTCCTAGATGGTCCAAAAAATATTACGGTAACTTTCACTCTCTCGGACACTGATAATGATAAGGTTACTGATGAATTTGACATTTGCAATGATACACCTGAAGGACTTACAGTAGATGCGAATGGTTGTGCAGATATCCAAAAAGATACGGATGAAGATGGCGTTAATGATGCCATTGACACGTGCCCTAACACGCCCGCTGACGAGAATGTTGACACCAATGGCTGTCATGTCATATTAGGTAACTATGCCCTTGGCGGTATTATTTTTTATATAGATGAAACGTTGGAGCATGGATACATCGTCACGCTCAATGATAGTGAATCTGGGGAATGGGGATGTGCCGATGGAGAAATATCAGATGCAAATGGCAGTATACTTGGAACTGGTTATACAAATACTGCAGCAATTCTAGCTGCTGATTGCCAACCCTCAGGTATTTCGACAGTTATTGCTGCTTATTCAGCCAATACAGTCGTTGCCGGAGATACTTCGATTTACGAGTGGTATTTACCCTCAATTGATGAATTAGAATTGTTGTACCAAGAGAGAGAATGGATCGATGATAGTTTAACGGTTTATAATGGTTCTCGATTCGGAAATACTACCTATTGGAGCTCTACCCAAGACAGTGCTGATAAAGCTAAATCAGTAAGCTTTGGTAACGGATTGACGAAGAGCAGTTATAAAGTGAGTGTCAATGAAGTCCGCGCGATCCGAGCTTTCTAATGACTTTAATTCCACTGGTAACATCTGAGGTAAAAGAATAAAACTCACCTTATCAGGATACTGAATAAAAGACCTTACAATAGCCTTTTTTCGGATGAAAATAGTATTCACACAAAGTTTTTCTTAATCAAGAAATCGAAAAAAAAGGTGGTTAATAACGTGAAAATATCAGCCGCCTAACGGGCGTCCCACGCTTTAATTTATTTTCTGCAACCCTTTTATGACTACATTACCTGTCCCTGAGGGATCGCAAGGATAACCGAAGGCAAGTAATGCTTTTTCTGGATCATTGATCGTATCATAAAAATTGTCTAAAAATTTAAGGGTCTTAATTTTATAGCTTGACTGTATTACCTTATTAGCTTCATAAAGTGCGTAAATAGCCGGCCTTAATCTATTAAATTTATCAAAGACAGGCTGATACACTGACATCTCGCTGATGCAATAACCTCTATATCTCCGGGTAAAAATATTACTCAGTTGAAGTGCTGGAGCAGGCTTGGCATAAGGGGATCTGACGATACCCGCATGATCGAAATCATAAGGTACCGCAATGGGTAATTTATTCTGCTCATTTTTTATCAATTTAATGTTTTGTTGATACTGAACTGACCAATCCGTATTCGCGATAAGGTATTCAAAAACGGCCATCTCTAAAAATTTAACTTTATCAAGTTGGGTAGGCTTGTAGCCTATTTTCTCAAATAATAAAGCCTGATTTCTTTGCGCCATCTGATCTTCATTCTCTAATAACAGGCTATAATAAGTGCTCGCTTTTTTTCGCTTTAAAGTATCTTGAAATGAAATTTTTAATAATTGTGCCTGAAAGCTTTGAGGTGAAAAAAGGTTATACAACTTGTAGACTAAATACTCATGTATAGTATACTCGTCCCCTTGACATGGCGTTACCAATTTCATCTTATTTTGACCAGCAAAAAGCGTATTGACTATAACTTCTGATTTAGGAAAGTTCAACATTAAGGGTGGATATTTACAATTAGATGCTGATTTTCGGAAATTCCCTCTTGTTTTTATTTTGAGAGGTATACTCACCTTTTTTTGATCTGAAAAATAGGATAATTCCGCAGGGTGGTATTGAGAATCATCACCACGGTCTTTAAAAACAGTTTTGAGATCTCCACTTAAGGTGAGACTCAATACCTCCTCTGTGAATAGCTGAGGCATCTGTCCTCGACTCTCAAAGTTAAAAAATAGCACGAAGAAAGTCAAAAAGGCGGTAGTCAGTCCTGCGCTGGATTTTTCTTTTAATTCATTCATAAGCGAAATAGGAGATGTTATTTTTTTTTATACTATCGGCAGATGAAAATTAATTATTTTTTTCCACATAAATAGATTGTTAAGAACAAAATTCGGTGTGAAGATCATGTACATTTAATTCTAATGAACATTTATCAGAAAGGAGTACCGTCCTCATCTACTCATTATTATTTTTTTCTAAGCGCCCCACTTACTAAGAAATAAAAAAAGCCCAGTCATGTGATCTGGGCTTTTAAAAATTGGTTCTAATAGTTATTTGGTTTCCTGACGGAATTGATCGAGCCAAACAATTTTTTTATTTACCACATAATAGCTTTCATAAATTTTATATTTAATCGTATCTCCCTCTGGGTTGATGTCGAAGGAATTAAAAAAAGCTTGAACATGCTCTCCTCCCAAAGCTGGATCTAAATCAACTGAAAAAGCACGATCAAAAATCCATCCTCCCGTGGTATCTTCAGCTACATTTATTTCAAAGTCCTCAAATGATGTAAAGACCTTGCCATTGTAAGTAGTAATTCGCAAAGTATCGGCAAAATAATTTTTCATAGCAGCATAATCACGAGCAACCCAAGCCTTATCAAGTGCTTTGACCAAATCAATAGCATCTTCAGTGCCTAGATGCCATTTAAACTCCTTGAGCTCATTATTTGAATGAAATCCAATAGATCTTTCGACTGACTCGACCACTGTAGGAGCGGGCGGAGTACAAGCAACAGCAAGTACGATGATAGATAATAGGTATAACTTTTTCATAGTTTTAGTTTTGGTGTAAAACGTAATGTTAGCTATTTCGACTATCTATATTGAATACAGCGCCCAAAAAATTAAAAAAAAGATCACCCAGAAATGGAGTGATCTTAATGTTCAAAGAAAAAATTATCATATGAAGAATGATTTTGCAATAGTAAACCAATCCTCTTTAACAGAAACAGATTCCGTGTTAAGTAATTGTAAAGAAAAAAAATGATAAAATACCTATCGGTAATACTGATACAATGGCTACCCTAGACTTAAGATCAACCTGCATCAACAACAGGTCCATTGATCTCATAGAATTATATTTAATCTTAAATTCGTTGATTTCCCTATTAAACTCCCTATTTGAATTAATTTTGTTTATAGAATTTTTAGAACTGTGGACATAGATCAACTTAAAGCTGCTATACGGACGGTCAATGACTTTCCTATTCCTGGTATTGCCTATAGGGATATCACCAGCCTTACTGAAAATCCTCAAGCTTTTAACCATACCATAATGATGTTGGCCTCAGGAATTGAAGCCTTTGGGGGCGATAAAATTATTGGCATAGAAAGTCGAGGTTTTGTATTTGGTGCCCCACTCTCCGACCGTCTCAGACTGCCTTTCATTATGGTCAGAAAACCCGGTAAATTACCCAATGATACTTACAAACGTTCACACGATTTAGAATATGGAAGTAGCTCGTTAGAAATTCAAAAAAACACAGATATAAAAACTTTCGACAAAATTGTGATCATGGATGATCTCATCGCCACAGGGGGAACCGCATTGGCTTGTGCTCAATTGGTTCATGAAAATTTTGGAGTTTTAAAAAAAAACATCCTTATCCAAGCCGTAATAAACCTCCCTGAACTCAGCGGAAGTGATCTTATCAAAGCAAGTGGTTATTCGGTCCAAACTTTGATTGAATTTTCAGGAACCTAATGGTCTGTTTTCATAATTGGATTTATAGAAATCATGGGCTTTTACAGTGTTTCCCTATTAGAATAATTCAAACCTATAACCATAAATTCAAAACTTTACGGCATAATCCATTTGGTTAAAATCTCGTTTCATTTTTTTGAGCTTAATTGAATTATTATAAATCGATCTTCCCAAAGAACGTAAACGCTTGGTCTCTTCTGTTAATTTAGATTTGGATTTTTTGATATTTTCTTTCGTCTCTTTCATTCGCATTTGGGATAACCCTCCTTTTCTTAACGACTTTTCTAGATCTCTAATTTTGTTTCGATAAATATCCTCTAACCCATAGCTTTTAAGTTTAAGAACAATAATATCATGAGAAAGTTTATTTATTTTCATAAGCAGATCTAGAGCCGCTTGGTCTGATAAGGAGACCTCTATTTCTTTATCTCTGAAGCCATTTTTTTGAAAAATTCCATGCTCTTTTAACTCCGTGGCCATATTTTTTATCGTATTCGATGAATCTTCACATGCGGTCATAAAACCTAAAGAGACAATTAATGGGAACATAACAAATCTTAAATTTTTCATGCGGTTCGCTAGAAGTTGGTCAAATTCAAATTTACCCACATCCTATAGGCTTTCAAAATAAATCCTTATCAAATGGCGCCGCATCAAATGACCCTATTCCTTTTATGATCCGAGATCATACTTATTCTCGAATTAAAATAATTGAAAAAATAGAACTTATTGTAAATAAGATACTGAGAAGTAGGCTCTGTCGGATCTATTATAAAATAAATAGCCTCAAAATTCTTACATAAAAAACGGCTGCCTGTATAGACAGCCGAAACCACCCATTATGAAAAACTAACTACATCAATATTAATATAGAAGTAGTGAAATATGAAAATTCACTCAGAACATTAACTCTTTTTAACAAAAACCGGCTATATATTATTAATTAAATCACTTTAACCTCACGATATCAAATAATGCATTACAAAAAAATCATCCATGATATGTAAACAAAAACTTTAAGTAAATATTAAAGCTGAAGATTTGATGGAAAAGACTTTTATACGAATTTGTATTATCTCAAATTCAACCAAAATAATTTAATCTATTTCACCTTAAGTATTTAATTTAATAATACTTTTGCACTATGCGTCATTCATTAATTGCAAGCCTTTTTCTCGCAAGTTTATTTTTATCGGGTTGTTCGAAAGAAGAAGAAAATTACGACAACGCCATTACTTTTCTCAATAGCAATCCTATTATTACTGAGGCTATTTTTTCGGAAGAGTTTAATGAACTTCAAAATCATTCAGCCCTCCAAGGAGAACTCTTGAGTGATGTTAATTATAGCTTTTCTGTAAATGCAGTTGGTGATTTTCAAATCATTCAAAATTTCAATAACTGCAGTTATCAATCGGTAGATGCACGGATTTGGTTAAATATTTTTGGTTCAAATTTTAAGCCCAATTTTAAAGATATTTATTCTATCAAAGAAGATGTTTTTACAGGAATGGATGTCACCTCTTACCGCTTGATCTTAAATTTTGCTCCTATCACGGTAGGCTCACTTTGTGCCAATGGATGTGAAGATCAGTATGAGTGTTCCCAAGCGTTGCCGTCCTTCACCAATACATTACCCGCAACAACAGTATATACCCAGCAGTACCTCATATTTAATGATGAGGAAACAAGAGCAAACTACAAAAGTCAGTTTGAATTATTGAGAGATAGTTTTTAAATACCAATAACAATTGGTTTTCTGCCTAAGATTAAAATTTAAATCCCGAGGCGATCAAAAACATAATTAAAACTTACGGGTTCAGCTCTCGTGTATATTGGACCACGTTGAATATTTTACCCTCTAAATCAAAATAAAAAAATTCAACAAGCTCTTTTTCCCAAACAGACCCATCTTTATAGATCCGTTTTTCTCTCGATAAGACCGTTGCTACAGAAATAGGATCTGTATCTGAAATCTTCAATGGAGCTATTGAATAAGGCTTCCATTCCACTGATTGATAAGAATCAAACATCGTAGACCAATCCTCCTTGGAAAGTGTTGATTTCATTCCATCATATCCATTCATAGTGGCTTGGTCTGCAAATGCTTGACTACATCCGGCTCCATCCATATTATTATAATCTTTAAATAGCTTTTCAAGCACCTCTATTTCTCCCCGATTTGAAAAGACCAACGATCTTCCAGTGACTTCAGTAGGTTTTTTTCCATAAAATTTTCCGCCCGAACTCAAGCCAAACTGACTCTTGCGATCTGTACGTGCCCATTGACTAAATCCTATGATTTTATTCTTTTGATTTACCGTAAATATTTCCATCAAATCTAGGGTCTGCCTAGACCCATTTTTCCATTTACGCTCCTCTACCGACCAGGTCAAAACCAAAGTTTCATCTGTATCCTCTATTTTAACAGGAATCATGCTGTAAGGTGCCATGGAAATCTGTTCCATAGCATTCAGCCATTTTCTGTTTCCTTCAATCACTTGAGCTCCAAATGCGGGACTGTAATTTTCTATCATCCCATCTACATCTTTCAAAGTATAATTCCTGGCGATATCCCATACTGCATCTACGGCCTCTTGTTGACCAAAAACATAAGACTTGCCGTTATTTTCATCAGCACCAAGATAAATTCCCGCCTTTTTAATCTTTTGAGCGCTCAGTAAGTAGGTGCTCAAAATGAGTATGATCATCAATATGCTTTTCATGGATCTGTATGTTTTAAGGTCATATTTTGGATTAAGATAGGTTCCTTTTAGTCAAAAAATAAGCTTTAATGCTTTTAAATTAACTTCCTTTTGGATAATTTTAATAGAATAAAATTAAAAAAAACCATGAAAAAAATCATTTATTACCTGGCCATTGGCGCCTTGCTATCATGTAATGAGTCCATAAAAATAGATACTGCGCCCCTATCAGGCACCATCAATCAAAGTGATGAAAAAACAAAAATTATTGAAAAACTAGGCAAGGCCTATACTACGGGAACCTTTGAACTAGCTAATGAATATTTCACCCCAGATGGTATACATATGGTCAATGATGTGATCTATAGCACTGAAGAAATTATTAAAGGCTACAATTTTCACTCGCTGTTATTTGATGAACTCAAACACAACGATCCACACATTACCACCATGTTTTACAATAATGGCAATATTTTCACCAATCAATGGGTCCATTGGAGTGGCGTTTCAAAAACCACAGGACAATCTCATGAATTAGATTTTTACTGTTCTTGGAAATGGGAAAATGACAAGATCGTAGGAACCCATTGCTATTTTGATACCCGAATGATTGAACAAGAAGCAGGACTCTTTCAGCAAAAAATGGCTGCTTATGGAGAAACTACTGATCAATAAATAGAAATATTAAAGGAGCGATACCCTTTGAGTAAGAAGAAAAAGAAACATAAGAATAAAGACTTACAACTATCAAACAACATTTCACGGAGAGATTTTGTCAACGGTACCTTAGTTGGTTTGGGGGTGGCTTTATTGAGTCCAAGTTTACCCGTTATTGGTGCAGAAAAAAAATCAGTTGGCCTTTTTAATGACCCATGGACGGGTTTTGGTGGAGTAGGTGATTATGCGAATTCAAATGGTAATGTTGCCTCAGTTCGAAAAGCCGCCCATTTAATCCGTGATGGACTCACACCAAAACTTTTGGAAGAAGTCGAGGATACAGGTGAAGAATATGATATGGTCATTATTGGTGGTGGATTTTCAGGACTTGGTGCCGCTTACCAATTTCATAAAAAATACGGCGACACTAAAAAATGTTTAATCATTGAAAATCATCCTGTATTTGGAGGTGAGGCTAAGCAAAATGAATTTGAAGTCGATGGCTATAAACTCTATGGCCCACAAGGGTCCAATGATTTTGGTCCACCTAAAAAAGATGATAAAGGACTTATTGCCGAAATTTATCATGTAACAGGTCTACCTTTTGACTATAAATTTGTTAGGCAAGATCCCGAAAAGACCAAGGTTAAGGCGCCGATAGAAAACTATTATGGCGTGTATTGGGATGAAGAGCGTTTTGATACCGGTTACTTTTTAGGTAAGGAAGCTAAAAAGCCCTGGGTCATTAATCCAAGAGCTGATAAACTCTCCCGCTTGCCTTGGCCAGACGACATTAAAGCCGACTTAAACCGTGCCTTTGAAGACCTTGAAGATAAATATCAAGGAGATGATATTGACCAGTGGTTAGACAGTATGTCCTATAAAGACTTGCTTGAAAAAGTGTACGGCTACAACCCAGCAATAACTAAATATTTTGATCCCATCATTGCCATATCTATGGGGGGAGTTGGCTGCGATGTTTACTCTGCCTATTCAGCCAGAGCATTAGAAATGCCTTGTACTCGTGCACGTTATGTATACGACAGCAGTATCAATGAAGTTGAAATGGGAGCATTAAGCTTTCCCGGCGGTAACACTGGCAGTTTTAGACATATTATAAAACACCTCATACCTGAAAGTATCACTGGCGGAAAAAACTTTGAAGATATTTTATTTAATCCCATAAATTTCAAGGCTTTAGATAGATCTAGCAACCCTATCAGCATTCGACTGAATAGTACCGCCATCGACATTAGGCATGCAGGTCCAATCGATACCACGAAGCATGTGAACGTAACCTATCAAGAAAATGGCGTGGTAAAACGTGTAAAAGCTAAGACGGTTGTGTCAGCCATTGGAGGCTGGGTGGGAAAGAATATCATTAAAGACCTACCCCCTGCAATTACTGATGCCTACAAGGAATTCCATCACTCACCTATTTTAGTTGTTAATGTGGCTGTGCGCCATTGGCGGTTTCTTAATGAATTAGGCATTTCTTCTGCCCGATGGTTTGAGGGCTTTGGTAATTTTTTCTCTATCAGGCGTCCTATGGATACGGGTGAAAAAAATCAGCCTTTTGAGCCTAACAAACCGGCTGTAATGACTTTTTATGTTCCTTTTAATAATCCGGGACATCCTATATCCGTACAAGGGACTCTAGGCCGAGCCGAGCTACTCAGTAAATCCTATAGTGATTATGAAAAAGAGATTGTGGAGCAAATGACCCTTATGTTTGCCGACTATGGTTTTAACGCTCGGAGAGATATCGCGGGAATTGTTCTCAACCGATGGGGTCATGCCTATATCTCACCACAGCCAGGTTTTCATTTTGGTAAAGATGGCAAAGACGCGCCCAAAGAAATCGTTAAAAAAGGTTACAACCGAATACAGTTTGGTCACTCAGAACTCAGTGGCTATATGAGTCATACTAATGCGCTCATCGAGGGATCAAGGGCGGCACTGGCTGCCGTGAAATTACTATAAATGAATACTTAAACGGAAAATATGTACGATGCTCTTCCCTTTTTGCCTCAATAAACTCCCAGGATCATCAGAAGAACCCGCGGTTATAAATCCACAGGTTTGAGTCCAACCACACCCTCTAGGTATATAGGACTTCATTCCTTTATTCTTAACTTATCTATAGCAGGGCTTTGATTTCATGTCCTAATTAGGCCAATTATATCTTCGATTCCTTGTTCTCGTTTGGATCTTTGAAGACTTATGCACCTGCTGGGTATTTCATCCTTAATGTTTTTTAAAAGTAGAAATAATCCTCTAAACGTGCATCTAGAACAACGAGTGCTTTACCATCAACGTTGATAATTATAGAATCCTCGATGGGGTGTTTTTTTTAATATGCTCTTTAGCCTATATTCGTCTAAATTAGGTTTCATGGTACTCATCTTCTTCATCCTTTTTGATGACCGCCAATGAAATGACTTTTTCTATAAGTTTAAATAACAAATACCTCGATGCTATTATTGAAAAATTTGACCGCCCAACTCCTCTGCCTCTTCACATTTATACCCGCTGTTTTTGCCGATCAATATCCTTTCAATTATCAGATAGACATTCAACATTATGCTTTTGCCCTTACCTTATCAGATGATACCGATGAAATCATAGGAACCGCCTCCATTGAAATTCTTTTCAAATCAAATGATGTAGGTCAGTTCAGACTGGATCTCGCCAACAAGACACAAGAACGTCTAGGTAAAGGCATGGAAGTATCCTCTGTTACATCAGAAGGCACCCCACTAAAATACCGACATCAAGGAGATGCTTTGGTCATTAAGATGCATCAACCGGTAGGCAAAGAAATCCTTAAAACATTCATTATTGAGTATAGAGGCATTCCAGAAGCCGGCCTAGAAATAAAGAACAATCACTTTGGAGATCGAACATTCTTTTGCGAAAGTTGGCCTAATAATACCCGACATTGGCTCCCTACCATTGACCATCCCTATGAAAAGGCAACGGTTGAGTTTAAAATCATTGCGCCCAACAAATACAAAGTGGTATCAAATGGCGTTTTGATGGAGGAATCACTCCTGACTAGAAATCGTAAATTTACCCATTGGAAGCAATCGGTTCCGGTATCTTGTTGGCTGTACGTATTGGGAGTGGCAGAATTTGCAGTTCAGCAAGTGGATACCTTTGAAGGCAAGCCCATCCAGTCTTGGGTTTATGCCAAAGATCGAGATGCTGGTTTTCATGACTTTGCCCATCCCACCAAAAGCGTACTTGAATTTTTCAGCCTCTATGTGGGGCCTTTTGCCTATGAAAAACTCGCCAATATCCAATCATCGAGTGTGACCAGCGGGGCCATGGAGACCGCCTCAGCCATCCTCTATGCCGAAAATCTTATTACGGGTCAAGCTACAGAAAGGCTTAGGAATGTCGTGATTCATGAGATCGCACATCAATGGTTTGGTAATTCAGTGACCGAATCTACTTGGGATGATGCTTGGCTTAGTGAAGGATTTGCTACTTATTTTACTATGCTATTTCAATCGCATCAATATGGCCATGAAACGTACATTAAAGAGCTCAAAATAGCAAAAAAGCTCATCAAAGGCTACCATGAAAAAGACAGCAGTTTCATTGTCATTGATGACCGAACGGCTGAATTAGGTCCTGTAGTAACGGGAATGACCTACAAAAAAGGAGCTTGGTTTTTACATATGTTACGTGAAAAAATGGGACACGAAACTTTCAAAATGGGTATACAATCCTATTATAAAAAATATTTCAATGGCCATGCCTCCACGGCAGATTTTATTCATGAAATGGAGTTTTTTACCACTAAAAAGTTGACCCCTTTTCTGAATCAATGGCTCAAACGTCCAGATATGCTTGAAATATATGCCAATTGGACCTATGATGAAACCCTCGGCCAAATAAATTTAACATTGACACAAAAGGCTTCTTCCGAGGTCTTATTTGATGTACCGGTTGAGTTTGAATTCCATTTTCCCGATGGAATAGATCCTGTTGTATTCCAAGTAGACATGAGCGCACGCTCCGCCACCTATACAATCCCAGCACTCATCAAACCTCAACTCATTTTAGCTGATCCCAGAACGGTCTTACTGGCAGACATCCATAACGGAACAGAGATGATCGCTACCTATTGAGTTGAAATCTTACATTCTCAATCCTATAAAATCATTCTGTTACCCACCTTCTCTAATTCATTCAGCTCCCTTGCCCAGTTTATAAAGACCCCCTAAATTATGATGACTTCTTTCCTATTACACTAGATAATACTAGGCTACTTTCTGCAAATTATGGCTACTAACGACTCTAAAATTCCTCTTTCTTAAAAAATTAAACTTTGCAGACAACCTTTCATGGAATTCAGCAAGATACTAAATACCTCTCGTGGACAATCCATGCGCAGCTAACACATTTTCAGATCAACAGAACATTTGAATAAATTTTCCATGAGCCACAAACAGGGTTCATTGAAGCGAATATTTAGCTTTTCTGATGAGTCAAACTGTGTTTGTTTTACCAATCACGCAAATCTTGCAATATCTTTTTCAATTGAATGGCGCCTTCAGTCAATGAGTACTCTACTTTTGGGGGGATCTCAATAAACTGCTGACGAAGCACCAAACCGTCTCGCTCCATTTCTTTTAACTGATCGATCTCCCAGTACCTTTCCAGAGATCAAAGGAATCATAGACGAAAGTTCACCAAAACGAAGTTTACCATCTCTAAGCCTTGACAGAATAATGATTTTCCACTTCCCTCCCAAGATTTGCATGGCACTACTGATAGGACAACTATTGTTTAATTCTATGTCGATCATTTAAAAAAAATAATCAGATAAAAACTAAGTTAACAAAAATCAGATTTTTTTCAATAGAAAAAGCTCAAAAATGATTCATAAATATAATAATATCAAAATAAAGATTAAAGGAAAATCAAATAATTATGATTAGTATATATTTTAATACTAAGTGCTTTTTATAAGTAAAAAATAAGCTATTTGACAAAAAATATAATTCACCATCCAATGGGCAGTTGGAGTCATTAAATACCGATGGTGGGTAGTTATCACCTCCATTGCTTTCGTTGTAGGACTGGCATCACAAAGAAAAATGGAATTTGATGACGATTATCATGCCTTATTTAGTAAATCGAATCCAGAATTTGAAGCCTTCGATGCTTTACAAGAAAATATAAGGATTATGACAATATATTGATTGCTTAGTTTCTGAAAATGGAGATGTTTTCACCAAAAATAAACTTGAAGCTTCTCGGAGAGTTGCCAGCAACTTAAATATGACCTCGGAAGCTCGCCTTTTTGATGATATTTCTAACCAAGAGCTCTTTTTATTATTTTCAAACAAGACAGCTTTTTAGCCGTTTCTTTTTCTAAGTATTTCTAATAAATGTATTTCTAATAAATCTCGAGTATATTCATCAAAGTCTTATAACCTATCGCAGAAAAATATTTGACCTATCAGTATCCTTGCTAGTACACCCTTTTCGTATCAATGGTCTACTGCTCAAACCTCAGGTAATGCAGCTTTAAGTGGGACGATCACTTTTGCTTTCCGAAAGTAAAGGCTATTAGGAGTAATTCTTATTGGAAGTCGTCTTTGCTGATCTTTTTAAATTGGATGCATCATTTAACTCTATTTTGGTCAAATATCCAATCCCCTACCTCAGATTGGTTACTAGAGGCACTAAAGTGATTTCATAGGTCATCACATCTTCAAATAAGAAAATGACACTCGTGACAACCTAGTTGACCTACGTAGAAACTACTACTTACCCTTTTTAAGTTTCTTTTCTGCCTTCTTTTCTTTTGGTGTTTTGGCGGGTTCCTTCTTTACATTTTTTTTCGTATTGATGCCTTTAGCCATGATGATTTAAATTATGTTTTTTTAAAGATATGCCTTATTAGCTCCGCAATTAGAATCAATGCCTATTTTTTTTATAATCTCAGTCGGATGTGTACAATCCTATAATGCTTAAAATACAACTTTTAAATCACCCTATTTATGTACTCATTATCAGGTCAACTCCTAAATTCATAGCTTGATAAAATTCTTGTGGTAATCGATGAAAATAAAATCAATCATCAAATAAGGCCTTTTCTAAGGAATTCAATTTAAATTGTAATATTTAGGTTTAAATAAAGGATAACATTTTTAAAAAACAATAATAATTTATCTTTGAGATTAAAAGAGCAAAACTTTAGCTCTTTCCCTCAATACAACCAGGCAACAGCCATAACCTCAAGAATTACACTCATTATGAAATTAAGACTTCCCATTTTAGTGATAGGAACCCTTTTCACATGTCTATACGTATCCGCTCAAAATAATTATTCTGGGGGAAATGCATTAGACAATTATATTGGTTATTCCACTTCCTATTTTCAACCTGCATCTATTGTAAATTCTATTCAAAAATTAAGTATCAGCGGCTCTTTAAATAGCCTAAAAACTAATAACTATACAGGTAGCAATACAAGCATTCTTAGCAAGACCTTTGGAAATGAAAGTTCCAGATATAGAGATCATTCTGGACTCGGATACCAGTCCAGAAATTCTAGTATTGACTTAGTTGGGGTAAGTTATGAAATCAATCACAACAACGCCATTGGATTAAGTTTCCGCATTCGATCCTTCGGTAATCTGGATGGTCTTTCTAACGAATGGACCAATGCCATTCACAACGATTATGATGATTCAACGCCTTTAAATACCCCTATTTCATTTGAAAATTACTCCTACAATCAGTTCATCTATTTAGAGAATAGATTTAACTATGCCCGGGTCATAAAGAATGAAAAAGCCAACTTCATAAAAGCGGGAATTGCTGTTAAATTGATTAATGGTATTGATGCTACCTATCTCTATTCTGATCAGGGAAGCTTTGAATTCAATAGTTCTGCGAGCTCAGAGGCTACTTTTGCATCCACCGAATTTAATTATGGTAGAGCCGAAAAAAGTAATATGTTTACCTCGCGAAATACAGGTATCGGACTAGATTTAGGAGCAGTGTATGAATATCGTCCAAAATACAACAGGTTCAATTTTGACATGGATGGGAAAACGAATATTGAGCGATACGATCGCACGAAATATTTATTCAAATTTGGCCTGAGCATAACGGATATTGGGAGAGTAAGATTTGAGAAAGATATCAACACATATGATTTTACGACGAATAATACCCTTTACGATACTGAAGCTTTAGGAGCGCTCACATTTGTTGATTTAGATGTTCAAAATCTTGATGAAACTACCGTTTTTAAGAGCTTTGATGATTTAGCCGCTGCTTCAACTCCAAATAAAAGTCGGGACACTAGGTTCAATATGAATCTTCCGACTTCACTTAATCTGCAGGCAGACTATCACGTCTCAAAAAACTTATTTTTAGGTTATACTTCGTCCACAGCTTTAAAAAGAAATTCAGATCTTCATAAAGTGCATGTGAAATCCATACACTCAATTGTTCCTAGATACAGTTCTGAAAAGATAGGAGTGGCACTTCCGTTATCCATTCAGAGGAATGGTCAATTCAATGTAGGAGTGTCAGGTCGTGTGAATCTAATTGGACTGACCAATAAACTAAAAGCTCGAGATGGAATTATATCTGTAATCGGAGGTATGAACAATATCACAGGGCTACTTGGAAAAAGAGCACGATTCAACTCCAGTATATTCGCAGGTATCGTATTCAATTTAGGATATAAAGTACCTTCAGACATCGATCGTGACAAAGTATCTGACAATATTGATGGTTGTCTGTACGATCCAGGTTTATTGAGTTTACTAGGATGTCCGGATACGGATGGAGATGGAATTCCGGATGCTCAAGATTATTGTATTTACACTCCGGGTCCTAAAAAGCACAATGGATGTCCGGATACAGATGGAGATGGTGTACTTGACCTAAATGATCAATGTCCTTTAATTGCCGGATTGCCCATTCACTACGGGTGTCCTGATCGTGACAAAGATGGTGTTATCGATGTAGTAGATAGATGCCCTGATATCGCTGGCATTGAATTTAATAATGGTTGCCCTTTTGAAAATCCAGGATGTTGTACCGATAATGACGGTGATGGCACCACTAATTTACTTGATAAATGTCCTGAAATTTCAGGATCTATCTACAATGAAGGCTGTCCTATTGATTCAACCAATCTTGAGAAAATTGATTTTTACAAAAACAAACAAGATATTGACCCAAATCATACCATAGAAAAAATCGAACAAATCAAAAAAGAACAAGTTGATAATGAAATGCCTGATGGTACTCAAATTACCATTAATCCCATTTCAATAGAAACAACAACAGTCGTCAATAATGATAAAAACGATAAGGAGAGCAAGAAAGATAAGGGTAAGAAGACAGACCGAACTTCAAACTCAGGGTCCTCCAGAGGTTTCATTGAAGCCCTTAATGTTTATTTTGACAGCGACGATGCGACTCTAACTAATAGCTATAATGACCAAATCATTGAATTGGTAAATAGATATGATTTCTCAGATGGAAGCGAATATCAGATCATCATTGTCGGTCATACCGATAATGATGGAGATGAGAACTACAATCTCATTCTATCGAAAAAGCGAGCGGAGACGGTACGCAGAAAACTAGAAACATTTGGAGCCAATTATGAGCAGGTGGAAGTCTATTATTATGGTGAATATAAACCCCTAAAAGACAATGATAATGAAGAACAAAAAGGGTTTAACAGGAGGGTTGAAATCCAAGTATTGAAAAAATAAGCAGCTTATTAAGAGTTCAGTGAATCCTAGCGATAGAATTAAATAATAAGCCTTCACCCCAAGGGTTTAAGGCTCATTATGATGCAGCGTTAAGAAGATTTCTGATTAAACTTTTTTGGGATTCTAAAAAAAAGACAAAGTATCTTATCCTTGCTTTCCTTTTAATTAAAGTCTTATCTGCTTTTTTCACAATTATTTTAAATACTACGCACGGATTAAATAGTTTACTCTATTTAAAACACGCTCTTATAATTTAACCCTTATAAGTTCACTTTTTACTGACGGTATACACAATAGCTGCGCCCCATTCATGCTTGATCTTAGGCTATTAATTATAAAAATTGAGGTAACATATATCATCATGCTGAACTTCAAATATTAAATCAAACACATCAAGCGAATCTTAACTTCGAAAAAGTCATAGAGGGTCTTTTTAGCCATTTAGTAATGATTAATAAAATAAAAAAAGCCGATAATAGATTTAAAATCTATCATCGGCTTTTTAAAATCTACTTCTATTTATACTTATCTCAAAAATGAGAATTGCGGTTTTTTCACTTTTTTGATATTCGAATTATTGCGCTTAGCATAGATATTGATATCTACTTTATTTCTAATGACGCCCTTCTTAATCAAGTCAGTTTTATTCCCACGAATGGCAGGAACGAATTGTTTAAGCTCTGACTTAACCGTACTCGCAGAAATGATTTTTCCAAAGAGGGCTTGAGTGCGCAGCTCTTTTCTACCACCATTATCTCCATCAGAGTCAACTGTATCATCATCATCAAACCAACCCTTACATTGATCCCACCAAATTTCACCATCAGCATCATCTAAGGCTACAAAGCAATCATCTTCAAAGAAAACAAATATGTCCGTCCATGAATCAAAATCGTCATCATATGAATTTTTGTATACAGATTCTACTATTTTATTTGGGAATTCCTGAGCAATCATTGCTGGCCACTGGGTATCATTCAATGATATCAAACTCCAGTTATCCAGCGAATCTAGATCACTGTCAAATTCAATCTCTTGACTAAACTCATCAAATTCAAGTACCCTCGCTGAACTGTCAGCATTGACAAGGAATAAAACCCTACTATTAGCCTCAGGCTCATCAAATTCACTTCTACAAGTGAATACAAGCATTTGATCAATTACACCCGTAGAATCGAATCCAACTCCCGAAATAACATCATTCCAATAACCCTCTACATCAGCGGAAACTTCCAAATAACTACAGTCTTCTTGATCTTGACCTTCTGAGCAGAAATCCGCAACCAAAACCTCTTCTGTAGCATCGAATACCATAAAACAACCACTTTCGAAATCAATATAAAGATAACTCTCAGGTAACCTATCATCGAAGACACATTCATCTAATATGATATTCATAATGACCTCGTCTTCAGGAATGAAAGGGGTCCAATAACCCTGCTCCGTTATCTCAACTTCAGTTGTTGTACAAGTCTCGCAATACTCTGACCAAACCGTTTCAGTCTCATCATTAAATGTAATGACACAACCATTGTCTAAGTAAACATTTAGCATCCTTGGATCTTCGGGGTACAACTCACTACAATCAACTATTTCGATGTGGTTAATAGTTATACCTTGGTAAGCAGAATCAAGATGTACCGTCCAGTATCCTGATTCATCTACATCAATATCGGAAAAATCGCAATTTGCACAACCGTTATAAATAAGCTCTTGCGTTGTGTTTTCAAATACAATTTCACAGAAATAGTCAATTTCTATACCTTCTTCCTCTTGATAACTTCCATCTTTTATAAAAACCATTAAATATTCATCTCTATAATCTTCCGTCTGACAAACATTTAACAAAACATGATCAATTTCAGCATCTGGATAAATGACTAATACAGAATCAACCCACCAACCTTCTGTCTCAGATAGCTCCTCTGTAAAACACTCTTCAAAATAATCACCCTCATTTTCTCCTTGATCTTCATCTTCATAATTTTCTTGATATAAAATACCCGTGTATGTAATTGTAAACGGTATGGGATCCGAGATCGTCTCTTCACTCTCCCCATCATACATCATTGCATCTCCGCTAGCATTTATGGAATACACGCCATCACCAAGGATTTCAAAATCTAAAGTGACATTGGAAACCTCATAAAATTGATCGGTAACTGCTCCGTTTTCGTCAGCAGAAATCATACCTATCTCAAACTCATTAATCAAATTGCCAAAAGATAAATCCTCCATACTACATACCTCATCCATCCATGTTCGATCTACACCAGTGAGTCGACAATTATTAGAATACAAATAAGTCTCATAAAGTCTTTCTCCAGTCATGACTTCAGTGATCTCCACGTAATCTTGTGTCTCTTCATCCCAAATATCAAAAGTCATTTCATCTCCAGCACATGCGTTTTGGTATGCTTCCCCACACTCCATACAAGCAGATCCATAAGTTTCCTCATACTTGCCTTGCATGAATTCACCTAACTCCTCAAAAGAAGCCATTGGATAATTGGGGAAATGATCATTAAAAAACTGCAAACCATCAACATACTCACCACTGGTTAGCTCCTCATCATCATGATCCAACCAAGAATAAATCCCTACTACCTTTCCTGCGCCGTATTCAGATGCCAATGCATCAAACTCCTCTTGGCTCTCTGCCTCCATAAAGGCATTGAGTTGAGCTACCGAATAACTACCTCCCTGCAGCATAATATCTGTATTGTAAGGTAAGTCAAAGCATCGCTCTCCAATATCATTTGCATAGCCCAAAAACGGTATCGCACCTTCATACTCGATCCCATAATATTCTAGAGCACCCAGACCCAATAGAATAGTATCTTGTCCAAGCGTCATAAAACTAGAAGTCACGAGATCAACATCGGTGCTGTCGTTGGCAACGTCAGTACTGTCATTGACAACACCTCCATTGTCGATGTCCTCAAGATCATCATCCTCTGTACATGACATAAACATAGTCATGGACAGCAGAGCGCTGATCAACAATATGTCTTTGATTTTTTTCATTTTTTATAGTTTAGTTGCGTTTTTAAATTTGCTATTAACCCCAAAAGTATCGATTTTTTAATGAATACTCTCTTTTTTAAATAGAAATGCGTGTCCATTTAAATCGATTATCATGAAGGATTAATACGTTTGATACCCCCTTATTGTAAAAGGTAACCCCTCCTTTTTACATAAAATAGAGATCTCATACATTAGAATCATCAAAATGCTTTTATCTAACAACGTCAGTTCTATATAAAAATCTGGCTCCATTTCGATTTATCAATTCTCCTATGGATGACCCTCCTGAACAGTCTCCCGATTTGTCAAA
>JGI20159J14440_10000947_pt1 | contig 21530 bp, 19 predicted proteins | sample COG_09_FD_14440 | JGI IMG/M metagenome (IMG submission 14440) | reverse complement strand
TGGTGGTCCCGATGAATGCAAACGAAAGAACTATTGCGAACCGTTTCATTTTTATGAGGTAGCGTCTTTGAGCGCAAAGGCAACGGCTGCTACTGTGTCATTATAAAGCCCTCTGCATAACGCCCTTTCAACATTGAAAAAGAGGGCAACGCCGGCTTGGGTGGGCACATATATGCGGTGGTGGAACCGCTGCAATATTTGAACGATACATATATCAGTAAGTTGAGGCGCTGAATGCGCCTAAGGGGCTACTGGGCTACTGGGCTACTGGGAGGCAGGCCGCCGCAGGCCGGTGTTGCAACCGAGCAAAGTGTTTTGGCTTGGCAACTATATTATGTAGATGTCTGTTATATATCCTACCAAAACAAACCACCCAAAGCCTAACTCTGCAATAATGATTAACCAAGACGACCCGGTTTGGGGCAAGGTGACAAAGTGCAAGTAATAACATGTCCCTAAACCACTTTCTCTAAAACCTCAAAGGCGTCCCAGGGCTTTTCAGCCTCCGGGACGCCTGCCTAGTTCATATGTTTCGCTCTAGAACTGATGCTGAAACGAGAGCTTTACTGATGTGCGCTTGGTGCCCCCAATTCCCTCTTGCTCCAGTTCCGCTTGAAAAACGGTGGCACCATCGCGATCACCTTTTGTTTACTTTCAACCGGAAGCGCATGGGTTTGCGGACATCTGCCCTGCTTTGCGCTCAAGCGGAGACGACTGGCCAGGTCAGTCGGACCATGCAGCCAATTCCTAGCAGCCAATTCATAGGGAGGCCCCCACAACCTGCTGTCCTATTGCACCATAGAAAATGCGCTCCGCGCCCAGAGTGTTTAGACCAGAGTTCGGCTTACAGCGTCTTGCCATCCCGAATAGAGCCTATCGCGGCGCGGCGCGTCCATTTGCGGCTCAAAGCGGCGATCGCAGGCCCAGCTGTCTGCGAACCCTTGTTGGTCTGGGTAAATTCCAGCGCGTGAGCCGGCCAGCCAAGCTGCCCCCAAAGCTGTGGTCTCCAGAACCTTAGGGCGATCCACAGGCGCGCCGAGAATATCTGAGAGAAATTGCATGGTCCAATCGGAGGCTGTCATGCCCCCATCGACGCGCAACACAGCCTCCCCTGGCCTTCCCATGTCATCTTGCATCGCCAAAAGTAGATCGCGGGTTTGATAGCCTACGCTTTGCAGCGCCGCTTTGGCAAATTCCTTGGGGCCAGAATTGCGGGTCAATCCGAAGATCGCGCCGCGACAGTCGGCGTTCCAATAGGGCGCGCCGAGCCCGGTAAACGCCGGCACAAGATACAGCGATTGGGTGGGGTCGGCGGCGGCGGCCATGTCAGCAGTTTCATGCGCCGCAGAAATAAGCCCGAGCCCGTCGCGCAGCCATTGCACCACCGCCCCGGCGATAAAGATTGAGCCTTCCAAGGCATAGGTCGGCTTGCCGCCCAACTGATAGGCAATTGTGCCAAGCATCCGATTTTTCGATGTCACCAAAGTATCGCCGGTGTTCAGAAGTGCAAAACAGCCCGTGCCGTAGGTCGATTTCAACATCCCCGGCTCAAAGCACGCCTGTCCGATGGTCGCGGCCTGTTGATCCCCCGCCACACCAAGAATTGGTATATCTGCGCCAAATAAGGTGGTTGTCCCAAACTCTGAGGCGCAGTCGCGCACGTCGGGCAGCATCGCCGGCGGCACCTGCATCAGCGCGCAGATTTGCGCGTCCCAGCAACCTTGACGAATGTCATAGAGCATGGTGCGGGCCGCATTGGTTGCATCTGTCACATGGGCGCGCCCTTCAGTCAGTTTCCAGATCAAATAGCTGTCCATCGTCCCAAAGAGCAACTCGCCCCGGGCCGCACGCTCGGCTGCCCCCTCTACATGCGTCAAAAGCCAATGCAGCTTTGTGGCGGAAAAATAAGGATCAAGCAAAAGGCCGGTCTTTTGCGTGATTTCTGCCTCATGTCCCTCGGCGCGCAGACGATCGCAAAATGCAGATGTGCGCCGATCTTGCCAAACAATCGCCTTATGGATTGGGGCACCGGTTTTGCGGTCCCATACAAGGGTCGTTTCGCGTTGATTGGTAATGCCGATGGCGGCGATATCTTTGGCCGTGCAGCCCGCTTGCGCCATCACACCGCCAACAACCGCTTGCACAGAGGCCCAAATCTCCTGTGCATCATGTTCCACCCATCCCGATTGCGGGAAATATTGTGGAAATTCTTGCTGGCAGGACTGGACCGGGCGCATGTCTTTATCAAAAAGAATGGCACGGCTCGACGTGGTGCCTTGGTCGATAGCCAGAATATAGGTCATGAAAACTCCCGCCGGTTAAGGACATTTCGGATTCAAAATGTGCCGCGACTACAGGGGGGATGTAAAGGGAATTTAACCGCGAAATCCAGTGGCCACGACGAATTTCTCTGAGGAATTCGAGCGTGATGCAGGCGGCTTCATATTCATGACTTTGGTAAATTTTTGCTTGAGCAGCGCTTGCAGCTCCCCTTCTGCGCCGCCGGCCAAAACCTTGGCCACAAAAGTGCCACCAGGTGTCAGCACGTCAAAGGCAAAATAGGCGGCCGCTTCGCACAGTGCAATAATGCGCAGATGGTCCGTTTGCTTATGTCCCGACGAGGCCGCGGCCATATCCGACATCACCACATCAGCAGGCCCATCAAGCCAGGCTTTCACCTTAGCATCCGCATCATCTTCCATGAAATCCAGCACATGAATTTCCGCGCCCGGGATGCTTTCCACTTCTTGCAGATCCACACCCAAAATCGTGCCGATCTTCTTGCCCTGCCGCGTGCCCAATGCGTTGATGCGTTTGACCGCCACTTGGCACCATCCACCCGGCGCACAGCCCAAATCCACAACCCGCGCTCCGGGCACCAAAAAGCGAAATTTATCATCAAGTTCAAGGATTTTATAGGCCGCACGTCCACGATACCCATCCGCTTGGGCCCGCTTAACATAGGGATCATTCAGCTGCCGCTCCAGCCACAGCGTCGAGGAAAGTTTCCGCCCCCGCGCCGTTTTCACCTTAACGCGCAGATCCCGCTGACCGCGACCACTGTTATTGCCTGGAATTTTTGCCATATCGCCTCAGCTCTTTTGTTCGCGCAAAACACCGTCTGCGCTCATTTGTGCATAGAGTAAACCCTCGCGCAGGCCTCGATCGGCCACAGACAGTTTATGGGTGGGCCAGCAGCGCAGCAAGGCTTGTAAAATTGCCGCCCCAGACATGATCAGCGCTTGGCGATCCTTGCCGATCCGCGGATCATTTTGCCGTCCGACCGGGCCAAGCCGCAGATAATCGTGGATCACCTTGTCAATTTCAATCGAAGACATCGCCAGCCCATCCACTTTATTGCGATCATAACGCCGTAACCCCAAGTGGCTGGCTGCAACGGTCGTCACCGTGCCGCTTGTGCCAATGATCTGGAAATGCTCCATTTTATACGCGCGGTCATAAGGAATAAAGCTTTCCAACTTTTCCTCAAACAACAGGCTCATCAAAGCAAAGCGTCCCGCGTCGTCATCCACATCATTGAACAAATCGCGCAGGGTCGCGACACCTAAAGGCACTGAGATCCAATCCACCACCTTGGCCCCGTATTTATTCGGACGCTCACCCGACCGAAACCCACGGTGCATATGCATGATCGCGCGGCTGCGCAATTTGGGTTGTACATCCACCAGATCAATCCAAACCAGTTCGGTGGACCCCCCACCGATATCGACAACCAATAGCTGATCTGTGTCGCGGGTCACCAAAGGGGCACAGGACAGAACCGCCAACTGCGCTTCCTCCTCCGCCTTGATAATTTCCAATTTCAGGCCAGTTTCTTTGCGGACCTGCCGCATGAGCTCGGCGCCATTGGCGGCGCGCCGGCAGGCCTCTGTGGCCACCAAACGCATTTTTTTCACGCGATATTGCCGCAATTTTTGGCTGCACACCCGCAAAGCCTGCAAGGTGCGATCCATGGAGACACGGCTGAGCCGCCCCGTTTCTTCCAAACCCTGCCCCAGCTGGACCGATTTTGAAAAGCTGTCCACAATTTTGAATTGCGCCCCATCGGGTTGCGCAATCAACATGCGGCACGAATTTGTACCGAGATCCAAAGCCGCATAAAGCGGATGAACCTGGGCCTTGAGGCCTGCGGTTGACTCAACCGCTTTGGGAATCGCATCCGCAGACCGAGGACGCTGTGGCGTCATACTTATACGCCTTTCGAGTTTCGAGTTGCCCCTAACCTAAGCGCTTCGATGGTGCCTTGCAATCACTCATAAACTTATTGCCAATTTTTCCGAATTAACCGCCTTTTCATGGCGCATCGGTTTTGGCATGACAGGAAAGTCGCTCCCACCGGTTCAATTGTCGAAATTCGACCCTGTTTTGAGATCAGTTGCACCTAGTAATCCGTGACACAGTTGTGAGGAATCATTATGGCAGATGTAATTGTAGTGTATTGGCGTGACATCCCGGCCCAAGTCATTGTCGGCAAGGGGCGCAAAGCGTCAAAAGTGCAACTGCCAGAGCGTTTTGAGCAGGCCATTGACCGCGCAGCCATGAAGGTCGGCGCCGAAGATACGGATGCCTACCTGGCCGAATGGCGCAAGGCCGAGCCCTATGTGGTTGATGGCGACCAGGCCGAAGTGGCCCAGTCAGAAGCCGCCCGTCTCGACGCAGACTATGATCAAGAAAAAATCAAGCAGCTCATCGCCAATGATGGCTGGGCCATACAGGCCTAGATCCCCCAAGTTACCAGTTGAAAAGAAGGAGCGGCCCATGGCCCTACTCAATTTTGGATCCAAAGACACAGCAGGTGTCGAGATCAACCCGCAGGTCGAAAGCTTTCTAAAGGATTACTCCATTGAGGTCATGCCACGCACGGCGGAGAAAATTGAAGATTTCCGCGAGCTTCTCCCGGCCGCAACGCGCGTTTACATCGCGCATATTGAAGGCACACCCATTGAAGATATGGTGGCCACTGCCAAGCGCATCGCGGGCGAAGGTTTTGCCGTTATGCCGCATTTCCCCGCAAGGATCATCAAAGATGAGGCCACATTGCGCAATTGGATCGCCATGTATCAGGGCGAAGCGGGCGTTGAACAAGCCTTGCTCCTCGCGGGCGGTGTGACGCAGCCCCACGGCGATTACGACAGCTCCATGCAATTGCTTGAAAGCGGCGCCTTTGGCGACGCGGGTTTCAAGCGTTTGCATGTGGCGGGGCATCCTGAAGGCAACAAAGATATTGATCCCGATGGCTCCATGACCAATGTGGACGCGGCCCTGCGCTGGAAGCAGGCATTTTCAGACACATCCGACGCAGATATGGCCATTGCGACGCAGTTTTGTTTTGAAGCGGCCCCGGTGATTGACTGGGCCAATGATCTTGCAGCCAATGGCATCACCCTGCCGATACATATCGGTGTGGCCGGCCCGGCAAAACTGCAAACCTTGATCAAATTTTCGATTGCCTGTGGTGTGGGCGCCTCACTGCGGGTGCTCCAACGCCGCGCCAAAGATCTCACCAAATTGCTTTTGCCCTTCACCCCCGATGAGTTCTTGAGCGATCTTGCGGCCCATAAAGTCGCAAATCCGGATTTTGGCATTTCACATGTCCATTTCTTCCGCTTGGCGGGATAAAAACCAATGCCAATTGGGCCATCGAAAACGGCGGCACCTCCGCCACTCCAGCTTCTCAATCCTAAGGATTTCCAAATATGACACGCACTGTTGTAGAGTCAAAAACCAAGACAGCCATCATCGGCTTTGATGAGCCCTTCTGCGTGATTGGTGAGCGCATCAATCCAACAGGCCGCAAGATCTTAAATGCAGAGCTGGAGGCGGGAGATTATTCTCGTGTGGAAGCCGATGCCATTGCCCAAACGGCCGCGGGTGCCACGATCTTGGACATCAACTCTGGGGCCGTCTTCTCAAACAAAATGGCCGAAGATCCGCGCTATGCGGATAATAACTTTGTCGAGCCAACCTTGATGCGCGCCTTGATCGAACGGGTGCAAGCTGTGGTTGACACGCCCCTGTGCATCGACAGCTCAGTGCCAGGCGCTTTGGAAAATGGCCTGGCCGCCGCCGAGGGCCGCCCACTTCTCAACTCGGTGACCGGAGAAGAAGAGCGGATGGAAATGGTGCTGCCATTGGTGAAAAAATACAATGTGCCTGTGGTCGCCATTTCCAATGATGACACCGGCATCTCCGAGGACCCTGACGTACGCTTTGCCGTTGCAAAAAAGATCGTTGAGCGCGCCGCTGACTTTGGCATTCCGGCCCATGACATCGTTGTTGATCCGCTGGTGATGCCCGTTGGCGCAATGGGATCTGCTGGCTTGCAAGTCTTCACTCTGGTCCGGCGTTTGCGTGAGGAATTGGGTGTGAACACCACCTGCGGAGCATCGAATATCTCCTTCGGCCTGCCCAACCGTCATGGCATCAACAATGCCTTCCTGCCGATGGCCATGGCCGCGGGCATGACCTCAGCCATCATGAACCCGGTCGCCTTGCCGGTCAATCAAACCAAGATTGCCGAAAAGAAAGCCGCGATTGCCGCGGCGGGCATCATCTTGCCAGAGGGTATGGATGATGAAACTTTCGTCACCCTCTTTGGCATGGGGTCCATGTCGAGCAAACCCGGCAAAGAAATGGAAGCCATCCGGGCCGCCAATTTCTTGATGGATTGCGATCCAAGCGGGGCCGCTTGGATCAATTTCAACAAAATTCCTGGCAGTGATGCGGGTGGCCGCGGTGGCCGCAAGCGCCGTCGGGGCTAAGGCTGCAACATCCCTGCCCGGCCTTTGGCCGGGCAGCGCCCCTTAAAGCTGGCGCGCTTGGGCGACATTTTGCGCCAGCGCCGATTGCAACGTCACCACATCAGCGGCAACCCCAAGAAAACACCCGCCCTGTGCGATAAAGCGCTGCTGATCTTCTGGATCGAAACAAATCGTGCCGGCGCAGAGCCCTGCCGCTTTGATATCCTTCATCCCCTGCGCGATAACCTCCAAGACCTCCGGGTGGTTCAAGTCACCCAAATGCCCCATATCCGCGCTCAAATCCGCCGGGCCAATAAAGATGCAGTCAATGCCTGGCACTTGGGCGATTTGCGCAATATTGGCCATAGCGGCGCGCGTTTCGACCTGCACCATGACGCAAATCTGATCATTGGCTGTTTTGGCGTAATCTGGAATGGCATTGTAGCCACTGGCCCGCGCCAGGGCATAGCCCACCCCGCGCCGCCCCTCGGGTGCATATTTACAGGCCTCCACCACTTGCTGCGCTTGCTCTGCGGTTTCCACCATAGGCACCAAAACGCTTTGCGCCCCGATGTCCAAAACCTGTTTCAAAATCCAATCTTCGCCCTGCGGCACACGCACCACAGCACTGGCCCCGCGCCCGTCCAATGCGCGCAGTTGCGCCGCCATCAACGGCAAGTCATTCGGCCCATGTTCCCCGTCAATCAAACACCAATCATAGCCGGCTGCCCCGGCCATCTCCGCCACCGCCGGATTGCACAGGCCAGCCAAATGCCAATTTGCAACTCTCGGCGCGCGAGGGCGGCTTTCAATTTGTTTTTGGGTGCGGGCATGATCTGATCCTTTAATTACAGAGCTAAAAGCATCTCTACGATTGCCGCGAAAAGCAAGCGCTGAGTTGTTATGCGGGCAAAATCCGCTCCCCCTGATTTTGGCTCGCTTCGCCAACTATCGGGCCTAACGCCCTTGCACGGATTGGGCGAAATAAAGTATGCAGCTGCCTGAGTGGTATGGAAGTTGGAAAAAGAACATGGGACAGCATTATTTGGTCGCAGACGTGGGCGGCACCAATACCCGCGTAGCTCTGGCCAATGATGGAAAGCTGCAAACCCAAACAATTCACCGCTACCGCAACACGGACCAATCCGGCGTTGTCGAAATTTTGCAAAAATATCTTGCGGAGCAGGCCCCAGAGGCGCGGCCGGAGGCCGTCTGTATTGATGTCGCCGGGCCTGTCGGCACTGACGAGGGTCAATTGACCAATCTCGATTGGACGGTCACCAGCGCTGAGCTCTGCGCCGCCACGGGCGCGACATTTGGCGCCATCCTGAACGATATGCAGGCCCAAGGCATGGCCTTGTCGCATCTACCCAGCACCGCCTTTCATAGCATTTTGAAAGGCACAGCCCAGAGTGGCAACCGCATGGTTGTCAATATTGGCACCGGGTTCAATTCGGCGGTGGTCTTGGGCGAAGGGCCAAAACTCACCGTGCCGGGCAGTGAAACAGGTCATGTCAATTTACCCGTGCCCAGCCCTAAGATCTATGAGCTGCATCAATTCCTGACCGAACGCTTCGGGTTCGCCTCGGCCGAAGAAGTGCTCTCCGGCCGCGGGCTTGGGCATATTTACGGCTTTCTTGCCGGGCTTGATCCGCGCCAACCCTTCCCCAGCTCCCACCATATCATGTCGAATTTGCGCAGCGATCCTCATGCGCGCAAATCGGTTGATATCATGCTGGAGGTTTTGGGCTGCGTCTGTGGCAACCTNGCCCTGACACATTTGCCCTTTGGNGGCATTTACCTTGTCGGNGGCATGGCNCAGGTCTTGGCAGACTATTATCACGACAGCGCATTTCACCGCGCCTTTGTCGCCAAGGGAAGATTTGCGGAATTTATGGACCAATTCTCCGTACATTTGGTGCAAGACGATCACGCGCCCCTTGTCGGATGCATTGCACATCTGCAACATCACGGGCATGACAAGCTCTGACATTCTTCCAAACGCCCAGGTCCGCCAGCACTTCTTAGACCGTCACCAGCTGCGAAAACCACCGCTCGGCACGCGGCTGGATCAGACCCTGCGTGCGCTGAATTTTGTGCAGGTCGACAGCATCAACACCCTTGCCCGGGCACATGACTTAATTCTTTGGTCGCGGCAGCAAAGCTATCGCCCGCCCGCATTGCGCAAGATGGTGGATCATAGCCGGGAGGCGTTTGAAGCTTGGACTCATGATGCCTCGATCTTGCCGATTTCCGCCTTTCCCCATTGGCGCCACAAATTCATCCGCGACGCAGAACAGGTTCAAAAGCGGTGGAAGGCCTGGCACCGTGGGGATTTTTTGGCGCAGACCGAAACAGTCTTGGAACAGATCGCCCGGCATGGACCCTTAGGATCGGGGGAAGTCGGCGCGAATGAACAGCGCGGGACCGGCGGTTGGTGGGATTGGCACCCCTCGAAAACCGCCCTCGAATATCTGTGGCGCACGGGCCGCATCACCGTGAGCCGGCGCGAGGGGTTTCGCAAACTCTATGATTTGACGGAAAATGTCATTCCACAAGACATACGCAACGCCCATCCCTCGCTTGATGAAAGCCGAGATTGGGCCTGCCGAGGGGCACTGCGCGCCCTGGGATTTGCCACTGCGAAAGAATTGAGTGAATTTTATGACTTTGTGACCGTTGCCGAGGCCCGGGCCTGGATCACGTGCGGGCTTAAATCGGGCGCGCTGCGCGACATTAGAACCGAAGCCGCCAACGGCCAACTGCGCGACCGGGTGGTGTTCACGCAAGACTGGCCCAGCCTACAAGAGCCTTTGGCCACCTCCAACCGCCTGCGCATTCTCAGCCCATTCGATCCGGCGCTGCGCAATCGTGCACGCGCCGAAGAGATTTTTGGCTTTTCCTATCGCATCGAGGTTTTCGTTCCAGCTGCGCAACGCCAATATGGGTATTATGTCTTTCCAATATTAGAAGGCAGCGCCCTTATTTCCCGCATAGAGATCAAGGCCAATAGAAAGAAAAATGTCATTGACATTATAGGGTTTTGGCCTGAAGCTGATGTAAAATTTACCCCTGCACGCATGGAACAGCTCATGGCAGAGCTCAAACGCATCTGCCTGCTGGCTGACTGCCGCGACATCTCTGGCCTGGAGGTTTTGCGGAGTATTTAAGGCAGTAATTTCGGTCAAATATCCAGCTTCAGCACCCCGCCCGCCTCGGCTGCTCGGCTTTGGCACAGGATGACAGTGGTTTCGCGCTGCGCCGCCGAGAGCACAAAGTCACGATGCTCCACCTCACCCGATAGCACCGTGCATTTGCACACACCGCAGAGCCCATCAGCACATTTCACATCCACCGGTATCCCTGCGGCGATCAGCGCATCACTGGCCGATTGCGTGGCCGTGACCGGAATTTTTTGCCCATTCGCCCGCTCAATCTCAAATGGATGGTTTTCCCATTCCGGCAGCTCCGGCACGGTAAAGAACTCAGCATGCAGCGCCGCCTCCGGGTAACCAATAGAGCGGGCATGGTCCAAAATGGCGCTCATATAAGCATCTGGCCCACATACATAAATATGCGTCCCGGCTTCATAGGGCGGCACTTCTCGGGCAATATCAAGGCGCGTGCCCTGATCGGAGTAATACCGGCTGACCCGATCGGCCCAAGCCAAACCGTCAAATGCGCCATCAAAGGCAGCCTTTGACTTTTGACTGGCTGAATACATCAGGCGAAACGCTCCCCCTTTGCGATGAAGCTCATGGGCAAAGGCCAGCATCGGCGTCACACCGATACCGCCGCCAAAGAGTAAGGACAGCTTGGCCGAAGGTTCCAATTCAAAATGATTGATAGGTTTGGAAACAAAAACACGCCGGCCGGGCTCAAAAATTCGGTGCATCAATTGCGAGCCCCCCCGCCCCTCGGGCTCCTGCAGCACTGCGATTTCATAACAGCTGCGATCGGCAGGATCGCCGCACATGGAATATTGCCGCAAAAATTCAGGCGCGACAACAATGTCCAAATGCGCCCCCGCCGTCCATCGAGGCAAATCCGCGCCATCCACCGCCACAAGCCTGTATTTCTTGACCGCACCCGGCCAATCTTCCACCTCAGCGACCGACATTTGAATGACCGGCGCTTCGTGATCGTTTTGGTAAAGATGCAAGTGATCTCGCGCACCTGTGGCAGATTTTTCTTGATAGACCTCTGCTGTGATCATGGCTTGATAGGCCTCAATTCCAGCTTCGCGGTCCATCGGGGCCGGATATGGGAAGGGATGGGGCGCCAAGGGCGCGGGATACACCGCCAAAGTCTGGTCGTCGTACTTCAAATCCAAATCTTTTTGCAAGGATCGAGCATTGATCGGATGGGCTGTGGGGCGATATCCCCCCGCCTCGGTCAATTCCAAATCCCACCACCATTTTTTGACCGGGTTCAGCTCACCATGACCGGCCATATCATCCATTTTTGCCAAAACTGGCGCCATCTGTGGCACGTTCATTGCCGCCCAGCGGAAAGGCGCTTCGGCAAACAACCCCTCAAGGTTCCAAGGGCAGGTTTTCATGCAGCGTCCACACATAGCGCCGCCCGGGGTGCTGATACGATAGCTGGCACATTTTTGACTGTCAGATTTCCAAATTTCATAGCCGTTGAACATCAATTTTGGCCCAGCCGTGATTGCCCCTGAGGGGCATTCGCGCGCGCATTTATTGCAGCTTTGGCAAAAGCGCTGCAGGCCAAAATCTATTGGCTTATCATGGGACAGCGGCAGGCTCGTGGTCACCACACCCGATTTCAAACGTGGACCCAGAAAGGGGTTAAGGATCACCTCGCCGATACGGCTGACCTCCCCCAAACCGGAGAGCAAAAGCAAGGGCGGTTGCAACACCTCACCATCCATCACCGTATGCGCCTTGGCCATATAGCCCAAGTTTCGGATATGTTGCGCAATGATGCCGCCCAGAAGGGAAAACCGCAGATAGGCCCGCATGGATTGCGCCACGGAGATCCAATCGTCACCAGAAGCGCCTTCCATCGTTTCAAACCCTTGATCAACAATCATGCTGATGGCCTGATCATGGGGCGGCAGGATGGGCGCGCCGCGGGCGTCATGGGAATACCACGACCATTCAGGGCAGCGCGACAGGCCGGTGGCATCAATGCCCAGAAAATAACTGGCCCCTTTGATGTTATCGGCTGCCACCTCGGGCGCAATCTGTTGCGCATGGGCGGCCGGCTCCCCGTCCTGCAAAAGCACAAAGGCACCGAGCAGCCGGCGTTGCGCAGAGCTGGGCGCAGCCTTGCGCGCGTAGTGACCCGCCGTGGCGCCCTTTTGCAGCGCCGGTCCCATATCGCCAAATTGCGCGCGGGCGAACATATCCGTGCGTTTGGGCACACGGGCCACATTCGGCTCATCAATATAGGTCGTGGGGGTCTCAACGCGCTTTAGGGTTTCAAACGGATGGGCACCCTGGGCGTATTCTCGCCGCGCATAGGGATCATGAGAGCGGCGGCTCGCGCCGCCATGGCGGCCCAAAGTCCAATCCANNCCCATAAGGGCGGATTGCGGTTGATCGGCGGCCAAAGGCAAATCGGGTGCCAGCGCCATATCGGTGGTGACGGCGGCCAAACCAAATCTTTGACCCAACCAAGGATGGGTGATTTCATCACCCGCCACCTGCGCCAAGCCAGCCTTCACCGCCAAGCGGGCCAAATCCACATCACAGGTGGTGGCCGAATGCGCCCGCGCACTGTACCCCAAAATTCGAATATAATTGGCCAAAACCGTGGCGGTTTCTGTCCCCAGAACGGCCGCGCGTTCGGCCTGCGCGTCTTGCACCCAATCGCAGCCGTTCTCGCCAGGTCTCGGATCCCGCCGATAGGCCACCAAAAAGACCAAAGCATATGTATGATGCTCCATTGGCTGGGGCTTGGCCGTCATGCTTTCTCTCAAATCCGCCATGATCACATCAATGCCAGCGGCCAAAGTCTTGGTTTGGCGGGTTTGCAGAGCATGGGACAAGCGGTCAATTTGCGGGTTGCGCCGCGCAGCTGCCAACCTGTCCGCCTGGCCCAAAGGCGCTATGCCAACCATGGAGATATCATTAAAATAGGCGAAGGATTTGAGGTGACGGGAGCGCTCGAGACGGTCCTCTGGAATTTCCGAGGGCGCTTGATTTTGCGGGCCATCGCGCACCGCATCCATCATGGCTTGAAATTCCGCCATCGCCGGCACCAAGCTGGCACTGCCTGCGGGCCGCTGAAAGGACAGATCCGGCCATGGGGCAAGCCCATCAAGATCGGGCATATGCGCGCTACGTTTCAAAATTTCCGTAGGAAANCGCCCCATATGCACCGGGCGATTGCGATCTGAAAACAGCTTAGCCATGGGCGCGTCCTCTGAGTTTTGCTGTCATTGCCGCCAAAATGGACAGGGCAATCTCTGCCGGTGTGCGGCTGCCGATGTCGAGCCCCACCGGCCCTTGAATTCGGGCAAACTGCGCCGCGCTCACCCCCAGCTCCAGCATGGACTGGCGACGCTTGGCATGGGTGCGGGTGGATCCCAATGCCCCGATATAGAATACATCGCTTGCAACTGCGTGTTGCAACGCGGGCGTGTCCATTTTGGGATCATGCGTCAGAGTCACAAAGGCTGTGCGCCCATCGAGCGCCAGTCTGGCCAAAGCCTCCTCTGGCCAGTCGACAATCACCTCATGCCCATCAAAACGGGCCGGGCTTGCGAAACTGTCGCGCGGATCAATGATGGTCACGAGATAGCCCGCCATCTGCGCCATTGGGGCCAAATATTGCGCAATATGCACCGCGCCAATGATCACCAAGCGCAGGGGCACGGTTTGCACATAGGTGAAGACATCCCCCGCAAGCCCGCCACCTGCCTCAAAAACGGCAAGGTCAGTTTGCGCCAAAATCAATTCGCGCTGCCAGCTGGACAAGTCCAACCTCACTGCAATAGGCTGTCGGGCTGATTGCGCTTCAACAAGACGCTCCAGCATGGCCGGATCCACACCCTGACCCTGCCCCACGGGCTCGACCACCAGTTCAATCTCACCGCCACAGGCCAGCCCGACAGCGAAAGCATCCGCATCGGCAACCCCGTAGCGCAGGCGTCGGCACTGCCCCGCCTCCAATGCCTCCAGCGCCTCCAAGACCACCGCGCCTTCAACGCAGCCGCCTGAGACAGACCCGTGAAAGCTGCCATCTGCGCAAATCAACATCTGAGCGCCAACGGGCCGAGGCGCAGATCCCCATGTGGCCATAACCGTCGCCAGCGCCACAGGCTGCCCCTGTTGGTGCAGCCGCAAGGCCATTGCTGTCATCTCTTCTGCGACTGCCATTTCAACGGCCCCATTGTTTTCCAAATACCACATAAGCTGCCAAGGCAGACTACGAGCAATCGCAGCGACCTGTCCAGCGGCGCCTCACATCTTCTGCGGTCTTGCCCAGCGCATCACTCTGCAGCTAAGCCATTGCGGGCCAAAAGCTCAAGATAAAGCGCCGCATGATCCAAGCCTGCGCCATCCATCTCGTGCACCAAATGATCAAAACGGTCACGGGTATTTTGCAAACTGGGCAAGCGCAGCCCGAAACTCTCCGCTTCGGCCAAGGCATTGTTGAGGTCTTTGAGCTGCAATGTGCACAGACCGCCGGGGGTGAAATCCATTGTCGTCATACGTGCACCGTGCAATTGCAAAATCGTGCTGTCAGCAAATCCGCCTTTCAAAGCCGCGCGCACAGCTGCAGGATCAGCGCCGCCTTTTTGCAGCATCAACATCGCTTCCGCCACAGCCCCAATGGTGATGCCGACGATGGCTTGATTGGCCAATTTTGCCAATTGCCCCGCGCCAATCGGCCCAACATGCACCGGTCGCCCCATGGCGCTCAGCGCGGGCGCAACAGTCTCGAAATCCTCTGGCGCGCCACCGGCCATAATCGCCAGGCTGGCCTCCTCGGCGCCCTTGGTCCCGCCGGACACTGGCGCATCCACATAAGACACACCCAGCTGCGCCAAATCTTCAGCTGCGGCCCGGGCCTCTTCAGGTTTGATGGATCCCATCTCTACCCAGACCGTGCCAGGCCGCACGGCGGCGCGCAGCGCCGGGTCAGATTGCACCAACACCCCGGTCGGCCCATCCGACAGCATGGAGATGACGATATCTGCCTCAGCGACCGCCGCGGCCGCATGCTCCGCCACAACAGCCCCAAAGGCGCTCAAGGCCATAGCCTTTGCAGCCGTACGGTTCCAGACCCGTGTTGAAAACCCTGCTTGGCACAAGTTCCGCGCCATAGGCGCACCCATAAGCCCTGTTCCCAAGACTGCGATCTTCTGATGGTTTGACATAACTTGACCCTTTGTAAGCAACGCGGGCCTGCCGCCCTTGGCGCATTTGTGCGGCTGGGTTTGGCAAATTGCAACAGCTTAAGTCACCTAACAAGGACCTCTGTATAACCCAACCGCCAAGCCAAACACTTTGCCCGGTGGCAACACCGGGCTGCGCCTGCCTGCCCCCCGGTAGGCGCATTCACCATCTGGGTATACTGATATATATTTTTATTGCACAAATTTTGCAGTGACTTCGCCACCAAACATATGCGCCCGCCCAGGCAGGCACTGCCCTCATTTCGTGTTGAGATGGTGTTATGCAGATGTCTTTTAGAGGTTCTGACCGCCCCCCATGGCGCCCAGCCTATGGCACCGAAGCGCCATGGCTATAAAATTACAGATTTGTTCCAAAACCTTATTGCCTAATGGCAAAGAGCCATGCACATTCACCATCTCAAAATACAAGACAGGAGGTCCAGATGGGACGACTTTCAGGAAAACGCGCTTTGGTAACCGCCGCAGGACAAGGCATTGGCAGAGCCACCGCTTTGGCCATGGCCGCTGAAGGCGCCAAAGTCTTTGCCACAGACATTAATCCTGAGACTTTGGCTGAGGTGCAAAGTGCCTGCACGGGGCAAATGGAAACCTATGTGCTCGACGTGCTTGACGCGACCTCAACCCGTGAGGGCATCGACCGCGCGCAGCCAGATATTTTGTTTAATGGCGCGGGCTTTGTGCATCACGGGACCATAATCGATGCCACGGAAGATGAATGGGATTTTGCATTCAACCTCAATGTCCGCTCGATGATGCGCACCATCCAAGCCGCGCTACCGGGTATGCTGGAACGTGGGGGCGGCTCGATTATCAATATGTCCTCCGCCTGTTCCTCTATTATTGGCGCTCCCAATCGCTTTATCTACGGCACAACCAAAGCGGCCGTGATCGGCCTGACCAAATCCGTGGCCATGGATTACATCAAACAGGGGATTCGCTGTAATGCCATTTGTCCCGGCACCGTTGAAAGCCCCTCTCTACATGATCGCCTGCGCGCCACTGGAGATGAGGTGCAAGCCATGAAAGACTTTGTTGCCCGCCAACCCATGGGCCGCATTGGCACAGCCGAAGAAATAGCAGCCCTTGCAGTTTACCTAGGATCGGATGAAAGTGCCTTCACGACCGCCACAACACAGGTCATTGATGGCGGCTGGTCAAACTAATCACTGGCGACCAAAATTTTAACTTAACGAGGACGATCCGCGTGTCAGATATCAAACCGAAATTGCGATCCCAACAGTGGTTCAACAATCCCGACAATCAAGAGATGACAGCGCTCTATCTCGAACGCTATCTCAACTACGGTCTGACACGCCACGAGCTGCAATCGGGCAAGCCTATCATTGGCATTGCCCAGACCGGCAGCGACCTTAGCCCCTGCAATCGCCACCATATTGAACTGTCCAAACGGGTGCGCGATGGGGTCATTGCCGCCGGCGGCACGGTGATTGAAATTCCGGTGCATCCCATTCAGGAAACCGGCAAACGCCCAACGGCCATGTTGGACAGAAACCTGGCCTATCTGTCTTTGGTGGAAACCCTATTTGGCTATCCGATTGATGGGGTTGTGCTGAATATCGGCTGTGACAAAACCACGCCGGCTTTGTTGATGGCGGCCGCGACCGTCAATATCCCTGCCATTGCCCTATCCGTTGGCCCAATGCTCAACGGGTGGTTCGGCGGCAAGCGCACGGGCTCTGGCACGATCGTTTGGAAGGCCCGCGAGATGCAGGCCGCAGGTGAAATCGATGATGACGGCTTTATGGATATGGTGGCCTCCTCAACGCCTTCTGTTGGCTATTGCAACTCCATGGGCACCGCCACGACGATGAACTCCCTAGCCGAGGGGCTCGGTATGCAATTGCCCGGCTCCGCCGCCATCCCAGCGCCCTACCGCGAGCGTGGGCAGATCAGCTATGAAACCGGGCTGCGGATTGTCGATATGGTGCATGAGGATTTGCGACCTGACCGCATCATGACCCGCGAAGCCTTTGAGAACGCCATTGTCATCAATTCAGCCATCGGCGGCTCGACCAATGCGCCAATTCACCTGAACGGCATCGCCAAACATCTCGGCGTGGCCTTGAACAATGATGATTGGCAAAAACTCGGCCATAAGGTGCCGCTTTTGGTCAACCTGCAACCGGCGGGCGAATATCTTGGCGAGGATTACCACCGGGCCGGTGGCGTGCCGGCGGTGATCGGCGAATTGCTCGCCGCAGGGCTGCTGCCGCATCCGGATGTCCTAACTGCCAATGGCAAAACCATTGCTGAGAATTGCCAAGATTGCCGCAGCACCAATACCGATGTGATCAAGCAAGTCACAGCGCCACTGGTTGATGCTGCCGGCTTTATCAACTTGAAAGGCAATCTGTTCGACAGCGCGATCATGAAAACTTCGGTGATCTCACAAGAGTTTCGCAGGCGCTACCTGTCTGATCCGGCCAACCCAAATTGCTTTGAAGGGCGCGCCATCGTCTTCGACGGGCCGGAGCACTTCCACCGTGGCATTGATGATCCAAGTCTGAACATCGATGAGAACTGCGTCCTAATCATGCGCGGCGCCGGACCAATTGGCTATCCCGGCGGGGCGGAGGTCGTAAATATGCGCCCGCCGTCCTATCTTTTGACCAAGGGCATCACCTCCCTGCCCTGTTTGGGCGATGGGCGGCAATCGGGCACCTCTGGATCACCTTCAATCCTAAACGCCTCACCGGAAGCGGCAGATGGTGGCGGCTTGGGTCTGGTGCAAACTGGCGATATCATCCGGATTGATCTGAATGCCTGCACTGCCGATATGCTGGTTGAACCGGCCGAGCTTGAGCGCCGCAGGGCCGCTCTTGGCACGCGTCCCTTCACCCCTGACAGCCAAACCCCTTGGCAAGAATTGTTCCGCGAAAAAGTCAGACCCTTCTCAGAAGGCATGACTCTAGACGGGGCGCATGAATATCAAGACATCGCGCGCAAACATATGCCGCGTGACAACCACTAGGAGTTTTTTTATGAAATTAGTCCGCTATGGCGACACTGGCGCAGAGCGCCCCGGTTTGATCGATCCCGAAGGTGTGCTGCGCGACCTTTCGGATCATGTGACAGATATCAACGCAAGCGTGCTCGGCGATGCGGCCTTGGCCCGCCTGCGGGCGCTGGACCCAAGCGCCTTGCCTGCGGTCAACGGGTCACCGCGCCTAGGCCCAGTTGTGGGCGATATCGGCAAGTTTCTCTGCATCGGCTTGAATTATTCCGACCACGCCGCAGAAACCGGAGCCGCCATCCCTGAACATCCCATTTTGTTTTTCAAAGCCAATTCCGCCATCGTGGGCGCCAATGATGATGTGGTGATGCCCCGCGGCTCGACCCATACCGATTGGGAAGTGGAACTTGGCGTAGTGATTGGCACAGCGGCAAAATATGTCAGCGAAGACGAGGCTTTGAACCATGTGGCCGGCTATTGCATCGTCAACGATGTGTCAGAGCGGCACTTTCAAACGCAGCTGACCGGGCAATGGACCAAGGGCAAAAGCTGTGACACCTTCGGCCCCACCGGCCCCTATCTCGTCACGCGCGATGAAATTGCCGATCCGCAGGCTCTCGACATGTCATTGGATGTGAACGGCAAACGCATGCAAACCGGCAATACGGCGACCATGATCTTCACGGTCGCGCAAATTATCAGCCATCTGTCCCAGCTCATGACGCTCCACCCCGGAGATGTCATCACCACCGGAACCCCTCCGGGCGTGGGGATGGGCATGAAACCGGAGCCGGTCTACCTCAAGCCCGGCGATGTGATGGAGCTTGAAATCTCTGGCCTGGGCAAGCAGCGCCAAACCGTGCGCCAAGACGCATAACCAACAAGGCACGCCCCACCTGTGAGGCCGCTCATGGGTGGGGAGATCCAAATGTGACCCCTCTGCCCTCGCATGACTGCCATTTCCACCATACGCAATCTTGGACCGGCCATGGAAGCCGAGTTAAATGCGGCCGGCATCCCGACCGCGGAGGCCTTGCGGGCCTGCGGCGCAGATGAGGCCTACCGCCGATTGCTTCGCTCCGGCGCGCGGCCGCATTTCATCGCCTATTATGTACTGCACATGGCGCTGCAAGGCCGCCCATGGAACGATTGCAAAGGCGCGGAGAAAGCGGCCCTGCGCGGGGATTTCGACGCGCTGGTCGCCGAGCACCGGGGGCTCAACGATCACGGCATTGAAAAAATCCTAGATTGCATCGGCACAGGCCTGCGGCGATAAAAAAGGCCACACCCCGAAGGGTGCAGCCCAAAAACCCGATGGGTTTTATTTAGCCAACCAGTTCGAGACCGGAAAAGAAATAGGCAATCTCTTGTGCGGCAGTCTCGGGCGCATCTGAGCCATGCACGGAGTTTTCACCGACGGATTCGGCAAATTCTGCGCGGATGGTGCCGGCGGCGGCATCTGCGGGATTGGTTGCGCCCATGACTTCACGGTTCTTGGCAATGGCGCCTTCGCCTTCCAAAACCTGCGCCACAATGGGAGCGGAGGCCATGAATTCGCACAGCTCACCGTAAAACGGGCGCTCTTTATGCACCGCATAGAATTCACCGGCCTGAGCCATGGTCAAATGAATGCGTTTTTGCGCCACGATGCGCAGGCCAGCCTCTTCGAATTTGGCATTGATCTTGCCGGTCAGGTTGCGGCGGGTTGCATCAGGTTTGATGATTGAGAATGTGCGTTCCAGAGCCATGTTCAAGGGCCTTTCTATTGCGGATTGATATTGTCCGGCGCGTTAGCATGCGGCGCGCGGATTGGAAAGCCTTGATTGCAGCGGGCGCGGCGGCGGCGGGCCAGATTGCGCGGGCCGGCGCAATCGGCTAACCTGCGCCATATTCGGACAAAATGATTTCCATGCAGATAGAAAAATATAATAAACCCGCTGAACTGAGATTGATCCAAGCCTGCCGCAAGGGGGACGATACAATATTCAGTATGGAACGGCCCGAAGAGGGCAGTGCCGACAACACCATCCGCGCCGGGCTGATCCGGGCGCTCTTGCTCGGCACCGGCGATTGCAATCCCACGGCCCNCGGGCTGCGGATTGAAGGTGCATGGATCACAGGCAAGCTGGATCTTGAGGGCGAGGCCCTGCTGGTGCCGCTGGGGCTGATCCATTGCACCCTTGAAGAGGATGTCCTGCTGATGGACTGCACCCTTCCCGCGCTCGACATGTTAGGCACTCATTTGGCCAAACTGAATGCCTTCCGCCTGCACTGTAAAGGGCCGCTGTACCTGCGGGATGGATTTCAAGCAACCGGTCTGGTCGATCTCAGCGGCGCTGAGATTGGCGGGCAGCTGGCCTGCGCCGGCGGCAAGTTTTTGGCAGAGGATATGGCGCTGAACTGCACTGGCATATCCGTCGGGGCGGATGTATTTTTGAGCGGCGGATTTGCGGCCCAAGGCGAGGTCAATCTGGGCGGCGCGAAGATTGACGGGCAACTGGCCTGTACCGGCGGCAAGTTTTTGGCGGAGCGTATGGCGCTGAACTGTAATGCTATAACAGTTGGGGCGGATGTGTTTTTGCGGACCGGATTTGAGGCCAAAGGAAAGGTCAGTCTGGTCGGCGCGAAGATTGACGGGCAGCTGTCCTGCAACGGCGGCAAGTTTTTGGCAGAGCGTAAGGCGCTGAACTGCAATGCCATAACAGTCGGGGCGGATGTATTTTTGAGCGGCGGATTTGAGGCCCGGGGCTGGATAGATCTGAACGGGGCGGTGATTGCCAGAAATTTGTGGATATCCGGCGCCACCCTCACCAAGGGTTTAGTTGCTCAAGGAATGCGGGTGCGGGCCGGGTTTTTCTGGCGGAATGTAAAGGGCGACGGGATCACGGTTGATTTGAGAGACGCCCATGTTGGCACCCTGTACGATAGTCCCGGCTCTTGGCAGTCTGTAAAAAAATTGCGCCTGTCCTCCTTTCGCTATGATCGGATCGAAAGCGACATCGATGTGCAGGAACGCTTGAAATGGCTGGCCAAACATGACGCTACTGCCCGACGTTTCTCCCCGCAACCCTATGTGCAACTGGCCAATGTCTTGCGCCGACAGGGGTTTGCCGGGGATGCCGCGCGGGTCTTGGTGCGGCGTGAAGACAAGCAGCGGCTTCAAGAATATCTGGATGGCCAAGCCGCGCATAAACGATCACGCGACCATTTGAACGGTGATCTGCGCCCGGCAGCCGCCTCCGTTTGGGCAGATGGAAAATATGTCCTGAATGTGCTAAAATACCTTGCGGGTTGTCTATTTGGCCTGATGTTCGGATATGGGCACCAGCCCTCGCGGGTGTTGTTTTGGATCGCCGTTATCTTGGCGATCACCATCTGTTTTGCCCAGCAAATCCACATC